>JAEEGJ010002549.1_pt1 | contig 89954 bp, 79 predicted proteins | sample 8958761 | NCBI WGS metagenome assembly JAEEGJ01 (sample SAMN16246546, study PRJNA631951) | gut metagenome | biome: gut microbiome; feature: rumen; material: RS-attached | host: Bos | place: Iran: Karaj | collected 2018-10
ATTATGAGAAACTGATCTCACTACGTTTTTGATATATATGTGTGTGCAAAGAAAAGATTCTTGATTTTCTTATTTTATTGTATAATGCATTTATGAGACTCTTGATAGACAAGCTCAAATTGATGTTACTTCTTGAAAAAAGAAAGGATAGCATCGACCATAGAATCGAAGGTGTTGATACTACCCTTACGGGAGTTCTCTATCTTTTGTCTCTGTTTTGTAGTGATTTTCGTGACTTTTGGATTATCAATCACCTTATAATTGAAACAATCGCTTGGAGTATTGGTATCATTATAACGGGATTGGGGGTATTTAAGATTTATAAAAGTTCCCATAATAGGTATTCTCATAATATGTTATATTCTGAAATAGAGAATCTTGATGAAGTATCGCACAGGTTTTCTTTAGCTATTATAAAAGACACGTTCAAAGACCATTCCAACCGTTTTCTTGTTTATTATGATAATTCATGGGATTGTTGGTTTTTCTTTAGCTTCCCTACTAACGATTATCAGAATGAAGAAAGCATTATGCAGAGATTATCAAGTAAACTCAAAGTGAATCGTTCTGATATAACTCTTACGCATCTAAGTGAAAGGCTTCAGCCAAAGTATTCAATAAAAGATGGTAAAAATAAGGTATATTTACACTCTCTATTTTATGCTGAGATAAAGAATTATCCTGTCGTTCTTCAAAAGGATAGTTTTGAGATAGATGGAATTAAGTATCGTTGGATGACACTAGAAGAAATGATTAGTGATAAGAATATTCACGAGAAAAATGATGATGTTGTATCATTTGTGAGAGAAAAGATTGGATAATATCATCTTCTTGTTGCAACAGCTTTCTCCAACCTCTTGCAATTGAGTTATCTCTTTTGTAAACGCTTAACAACACGGTGCCTACCCTGATGCGTTGAAGAATGCAATACTGATCTGAATACTCCAATGTACTACAAGATACTCCAATTGGAGCGTGTTGTAGTAATTGGAAAATGAGGTATTGCACGTGGACGAGATTGCAACGATCAAGCACGAAGTTAAGATGAACGAGTGGAACCGCCAGGTCATGTCATGGAGAGAAAGCGGATTGTCAGCCACCGCTTGGTGTAAGCAGGAGAATATTCCCAGCAGTACATTCTTCTACAGACTGAAGCAGGTAGACGATGTTAATAAGGGGGATTGTATCTTTGAACAGCTCCCTGTATTGTCGGAAACTCATCCGATTGATACAATCGAGTTAGACAACAGAATTAAAGTAACCAAAGGCGAGAAATACAGCTTCTCAATTACAGCGGAAGAAGTAACTCCGATTTCTCAACTGACGTTCTATACTTCAGCAGATGACGGTTCTCTTTGTTGCAGAATACATGGCGGAGATACAGATTACTAGTGGTATGGACTTACTATCTTCATGTTTGCCTATGTTGTACTGATTGCAGTTTTATTCATTGTTGACAACCGTAAACAGATCAAATACTGCGACGATAAATATCTACTGGGTTTGCTTACTGGTATCGTAGTTTTCCTTCTGCTGTGCACCTTTGCCAAAGGCAATCCTTTCTGTGATGAGTACGATAACCTCCGTGGCGGTATGGTTATAGCTAACGGCGGCGTTTTGTATCGAGACTATATTACGCAGCATATGCCGGTGATGTACTACCTATGTGCGATTTTCGCAAAGTTTGGGGCGAATTCTATTGAGCAGTTCCGTCTTTCTTACTACATACTAGTAGCTATAATCTGGGTTTTGTTATTCATTAGGCACAATGCCCATTACGGTGCCAAAAAGATGTTTATCCTCCCTATTATCGAATGTATTTTTACAACCCTTGTTGTATATCCTTATGGGAATTTGGTATTTGCGGAATGCTTCCAGGGATTGTTATTTACTGTACTGATGTTGGAATTCATTCGTTACTATAAGGATCACCATCTCAATTGGGACAGATGCATTATCGTATCAGTTTGTATTTGGGCAAGCTTGGGAACAACGTTCTTGAGCATATATCCACTCTCATTTCTGACTATCCTGTTCCTGTATCTGGAGATTAGACAATCTTTCAAGAACAAATCTAACTTAAAGTCATTGCTAAACAGGTACTACAAACTTGCAGCGACAATGGCTGTTTCTCCCGTTGCAGCGTTCTTGTACTTTAAATCAAATCATGCACTTCGTGCAGCTTACGAACAGTTTTACTTATTCAACCGTGAAGTATATCCACATTACGTCGACGGATATGGAAACAAACTACTCCAACCGCTGATTGATTCAATCTACTATTTCTTCGGAATATTCTCTAATGTACTTAATGACCTTATTAGTGCTAAAGCAACTGAAGTTGACATAATCCGAATTGTACTGTTGGTGATCACTGTCGCAATTATCGTAAAAATGTTCGAGAAGAAACTTGTGATTGAAGGATTGAGTCTAGGTTTGATGATGCTTTTCTCTGCATCCCGAAGCTTCGAAGCACATGGACTCGCTGCTTGGTATATAGCCATGCTAATCATTTGTCTTTATGCAGACTTATGTAAAGAAAGATTCAAGGCTATTGGCATACCGGCTATCGTAATAGTATTGATTGTTCTAAGCGGTCCGTTCTTTATAAATGTTCGCGACAACTTAATGTATGAACAGCCGAGCATCACAGATCTTGAGAACAAAGTAATCGAGCTTACTCAGGATGATGAGGATCAGCGCATATATATCGATGCTTTCTGCTATGACGGATTGTGTCCGGATTCCTTGTATCTTGCCTATAAAGGTAGAGATAATGTTAATCCTGCAGTCTACATGTCGCCTTGGTATATGGATTGGTATGAACAAAGAGATGTCGACGCACTTCTCACAGAACAGCCCCGTGTAGTTATATATGATCCGGAACGAGTAACATGGACCTACGATCACTATAACAACACATTTGATGCTGTCCTAACCTCCAACTACACCCGCCTCGGTGACAGCGGTTGGCAGAACTACATATGGGTAAGGAACGACTCAATTCAAGAATAATCGCGAGGAGAGTACGAGATCAACTTTTCGATGTGTTGCTTATTAGTAGCCATCGCCTAAGTCATAATTACCGCAGTAGTATAGGCAAGAGTCCTTAAACGCCCCGAGAATACAATGGCGAGTATATGCAAGGAAGAAATGAGCGTGTACTGCAGCAAAGCCTATAATGTAGCGATCGATGTTTCTCTTTAAGCCAAGGCCGGCGCCCAGGGTTAGGGGCCAGATGAAGAAGATCAGTATGAGGGACGGGAGGGCTTTAATTAACATAATTGCTAGATCCATGAGGAGAGTATAGCATTGTATATTAGTAATGAATAATCTCTCCTCGATCTGCGCCTCACGGATATTAACAACTTTCTCGTAATCGATATCGTCCTGACAAATCTCTATTTTAAGCTCCGGCTCTGCTGAATGGCAGTGGTCTTTTATGTATCTTTCGATTACGAGGAAACGTCATGATGCCAAAATCACTTATTAAGACCTCCAACATTATATTGATTAATCAGATTTCTTCGTTAATTCAATGGATTAGTCCCTTTTCTTGCATTATTTCTATTATTAGATTATGGTTTTTCAAATTTCTAATTAAAACTCCATCTATCTCTGATTCGGCTTTTGCTTCGTTTAGTGATATTTTAAAGACACGTGCGAGAACAGACAAATCAAAACCTACCAAGTTTTCTATGTATTTCTCAGTCTCACATGAAAGTAGGTTGTCGACCTTATTTATCCAACTCAAATCAATGCCCTCTATCGCATGATTAAATTGTATAGCTTGCTTTAATCTTCCGTTTTTCATTGCTTTCACTCTCCCATTACTGCCATGAATTCAAATCCATCGTAACCTCTACTTCAAGCAAGAGAAGCAAGACAATTGCCACAACTCAGTTAAGAACCTTTGTTCAACCAAGCAAACGAATCAACCGATACTGTTTTTTCTTCTCACTTTTGATATTTACATAGCTATCAACACAAAAAGTCACACTATACGCTTTAGGAATTTCAAACGATTCGTTTTCAATTATTTCACTTAATACTGAACTAGAAATTATTGTTCCTTCATTTGTTTTGAACTTAGCCTTTCTAGTCTTTATGTCGATTGCAATCAATGTACATTCCATTGATATTTCTTCTGTCTCTATCTTTCTGATATCTTTAACCTCGTTATATCGTCTCGACACAGTACTGCTTGATAGATCTATCCTTTGAACTTCATTAGAATTTGGGGAAGCAGTTGTAAACTGAACATCACTGTTAGTTCTCTTGATAGCACCTAATAATTTTGAATACGAATTCACAAACTTAGTTTTATCATATATGTTTTCCAATTCTTCTGAGCAAGATTCCGAAGCCAAAATATGATTAATCACGTTCAATTCGTTAACTGCATCGCTCTCACTAAAGAGATTAATCTGATCTGGAAATGTGAATCTTACTATACAAGATCCTGTAGCTGTAGCCACACTTACCGCCTCGCTTTTTCTCCTTCCGAATACTGAATACGTCATCGTATTCACAGCATCACAAAGATCCGACATCACTTTCTGAGGAATAGAATGTCTATCTGTCCCAGGAAAAAGTACGATATCAACGGTGGTTTCCCCCGTCTGTCTAGCCACATTCAAAGTCTCCTGAACTACATCATCTAACAACTGCTTTTCAGAGAACACAGGTATCTTGGGGAGCTTTGCTAAAGAGTCTTTCACATCAAGCGACAGGTTAATTTCATCACCATCATCGTTATATTTTTTGGATATAGTGAATGTATTGAATCCCGTCTTTTTGTACACTTTTTGAATAGGAACTATTCTATCAACCAAAGCATAATACTCTTTTGTCGTAATCTTAGTTACAGCCCACGTATCCAAATCTTCTGTACTAGATATTTCATAAAATAGATACTTACAATCAAAATCATCTTCACAAACAAACACGCGAGGATAAATGTACGATAGTAAAATATCGTATAGATACAAATCACCTATTTCACGAACGTGCATAAATACATCTTTATTCACTTAGCGCTATCTCACCTCAATGATACAAAAATCATCCTTCGGGCTGTTATTTTCATAATCATATAGAAAATAATCAACATGATGATCTGCACTTTCCTCTAAAGAAATACCTCTATGAATTGTTGTAAACCCTTTTGCATATGCATTCGTTCTTTTATTCAAAGAAGGAATTGCAATTACTCTTTGTTTTAGCGTGTCCAAATCCGTAAATAAGGATACTCCATAATCCCACGGCTTAAAATACTTTTGAAACGTTCTCCGCTGATTTGCATGTTCAACGTTCCAAGGCAAAAAGTCTTCGACTTTTAATTCATCTATACTCCTAACCGCTCTATATACTTCAGTATGATAAACATGCTGAGTCTTCTTCGGGTATTTAGATATATCATCAATATGCTTAAACATCTTCATCTAATTAAACACTTCGATTGTATCATCTGAATATCTAATAATCTACAAATACAAGTCAATTCAAAATCTTACGATTATATACCTTTCATATCTGATACTCCTCAATAGCCTTAATTATACCCTTCACCTATAAACACCCTATTAACACTCTGCATACAATCTATTACCTCCCTCCTCCGTACAACATCGTTAACATCAACTCGAATTTACTATACTCCGACTTAAGCAGAACATTACCGTCACTTGTTAAAGCCACAACAAGTGCTGCGTCAGGGATAGTTACTGTGTAGAAGTCGTCTATTACGGCACCATCGGGAAGTTGGATCTTGTCTTTATTGATGGAAACGTGGTAGCTCGATAGTATCAATTCTGTTGATAGTGTGTGCCAAATCATTATACTCTCACTATTAATACTGAGTATTTAAAATCTCATTGGTGCAACACTAATTAGAGTGGGTTTCATTAGATCCACGAATTCAATTCTCCCTTCGCCAATTAGTTTGATTGTTTGCTCTTTACCCATAATCTTTATTAGATTGATAACCATATTCTCATAAGCATGCTGATCGTAACAGAATACCGTTATTTTACTTACATTTTTACTAGACAAGAAATAATTAAGAACCCCACCATCAACTGGATCAAGGGAATGTCCCATTATATAAATATGTGCTTCCTCCTTTGGTGATATCCAATTGAGATAATCACTTCCTGTTTTCTTCTGTATCCTTTGATAATATTTTTGAAAATGGATATAGTCTAACTTCTTATCATCAAAAATATCATCACTAACCCCGAGAACCAGATTATTCCTGATTACTGATCCATGAATACTATGAACTTCCGTAGCTTTTGAATAGTATTTAACTTTACTATAAGTATCTGTGTAATTAAAAGAGAGTATCTTAGGGTTCTTAATATTTTCAATTTGCTGAGAATACTGTTCGATTTTTATGTTTGATACTAAATCATTCAGATAAAATCTTAGAACTTTTATCAAATCTTTTAAGTCCTTGTTTATGTCCTCTATTACACTCTGCTTGGAGTTATTATCTACAAATAATAAACAAGCTTCTTTAATTCTATGTAATTCATTCATTGAAAAAGCGAATGATTGATTTGGACTGAAAAAACACTCAATGATAGTTCGACGTTTTTGGCTACGAACGAACCATTCGGAATCATTTATTTCATGGAAATTCTCAATTGTGTCGAATATTTCATCTAGAGTACAAAGAACCGTTTGGATTTCATTTTCAAAATCTATCCATTTATCATTAGTATTGTTACACTTTATGAAATACTTTATCCATCGATTCTACTTTATATTCTTCTCTAATTCATCAAAAATATGCACCATATAACCAGTATAATTTCTAGCCAACCATGATATGCTCTCTTCAATTAGTTTACCGTTTTCATCAAGCCTAACATACCAATCTCCAGCTGTAGATTTTTTCGTAGGATCCTTACTAACATTACGACAAAAATCATCCCAATGCTTTACCCAAAACAAGAAATCTGTATATCGAGTTGGTAATCCATGATAAAGATCGAATCCGTTGCCGATAATAAGAATATTCTGTGTCATATCTATCACTTTCCTAATACGAGGTATCGAGGTTTAATACATTCTCAATCGGTAAGATGTAGAAAATCTGTTACTAATCATCGAATAAGCCTCTACACAAAAGTATATCACTATCATCATTAATCACACACCAAAACACCCCGCCGGTTCATGCCGACGGGGTGTAAAAAAGTCTTATTATCAGATTGCTTTTTACTCACTAAACAAGGCGGTAGAAAGATACCTGTCACCCGTATCCGGGAGCAAAGCTACGATTGTCTTGCCCTCGTTCTCGGGTCTTTTCGCAAGTTCAATGGCAGCGAAGAGAGCTGCGCCGGAGGAGATGCCTACGAGTACGCCCTCTGTTCTTCCCAAGTCCTTGCCTGTAGCGGGTGCACTCACACTATAAACGCGTCGTTTTCTTTTCGAGGTGATACATAATGCAAATCCATGCTTAAGTCCTAAGCACCGCCACAGTATATGTAGGAGTCCTTATGTTATTTTTCTTCCATCGATAGTACTTTCCTTTTCGATGTGTTGTGAGTGTCGTTATATCGAACACGCAGCCTATAAAAGAATATTCTTCATCCAACTCTGATCCACATAATCCGATGCCGATATCCTGATAGCCTCCTGCGGTTCGAACTTATCACAGAATACCTTCAGGCTTTTTGACTTAAGAGTAATCCCTGCCTTAACTTCTATCGGTACAATGCCCTTGTCTTTCTGTATAAGAAAATCTGTCTCATATGTAGACTTCTCACCTCAGTACTGACAGACGAATAAATGTAGGGCTGCAACACTTTTTCGTCGGAATAAATGTTGTGGCAATACCTTCATCTCCCGGAGATACTGTCGCACAGAGCTGCCGTGCACCTCCCTAACCCATTTTCCCATAGCTATATGCCCTTATGCAAGCATAGTAGAAACGCAGTCGCTCACAGCCTTTGCTCGCTCGGGGCTTCCGCGCTACGCTTGTGCAGAGGTCGCATCGCAACAGCCTGTGAGCTCTTTATACTGCGAAGCCATGATCTGTATAACAATGCTGCGGGATGCGCGTGCTGATGAAGTTGTGTTGCGGAGAGCAAGATAAGCTTTCGATGTGTTGCTTAATAGCATCCATACACCAAGTCATAATTACCGTAGCAGTATAGGCAAGAAGGAATGGCGTGGGGTGGGACTGGTTTTAACATAAATGAACTTACTATACGTTCACTACCTAAACTACGTAATCCCCTTTTTTCAATATATAGTATCCTCTGTCATTCCCCTCTCCACCTTCAACAACGCATGCGTAGTTGAGTTCGCGTTGATCTTTCCTTGCATTACCCAGTTGATGGCTTCTATGAACGGAATACACATAACATCTATATGTTCATTCTCATCAAGCTGTTGGGAACCCACCTTCCTGCAGTCTTTTGCAAGGAACAGGTGCATCGTATTTGTGAGTTTACTTGTACTCTCCCAAGTAGGACCTAAGTATGTCCAGTCGTCACTAACATAACCGGTTTCTTCCAGAAGTTCGCGGCGTGCTGTGTCTGCCGGATCCTCGCCGAGATTTACCATACCTGCAGGACACTCGATAACCTCTTCCTTACATGCATAACGATACTCTGACTTAAGAAGCACCTTGCCGTCGTTTGTAAGAGCCACGACGAGAGCTGCGTCGGGGATAGTTACTGTATAGAAGTCGTCTATTACGGCTCCGTCGAGAAGCTGTACCTTGTCTTTGTTGATGGAGACATGGTAAGTAGAAAGTATGGATTCTGATTCTATGGTTTGCCAAGTATTATTCTCATTCATAATAATAAACTAACACATTTAGCAAAGAAAAACCTGCCGCATGAAGGGCACCTTCGATCTATCCCCCAATAAAGTTCGTATTCCGAATCTTTAAGGTTTTATCTGCTCTCCCTGCAACCTTCTCTCGTACTGTACTGCGGGGTTGAAGGTGCTGTTGTTTTATTCATACCTACGCGGGATGTGCAGGGAAGCTTTTTGAGAAGGGACGTCACCGAAGCCGACAATCGTCATTACTATAGCTACAGTGCGCGAGAGTTCCATAGGTAATTAGTATCATTACAATACTTTTCATGCACTATTCCACGTATAAGGGCAGTTGTATATAATTAATTGAGGTGTGTCCCTAATGCACCTTATGTTTGTTAATGCCGTGCCCATGTTATTTGAGCACGGTTTTTATGTTGATAATTGGGATGTGATCTCGCATTTGATAATATTAATTAATGACTCGAGGCTTCGAGGAAATTGTAGCATCACGTTTCATAGCAGGCTCAATATTAAACAAATTTACACCACATGGTATATGAAGTTGAGCTAACGAAATCTCCCCATCTTTAACCTTCCACTGATCTAACGTATTGATTTTTTCTTTATCTTCATAATTCATTCTTGTGGATACTGTTTTAAAAGACTTTACAGCGTTTCTGTGTTTGTATAAAAACAATTGATGATCAGTGTCTTCTTTTAACCACTCCACTAACAACTCCCTCCATGATAAATCTGATTCTCCTAAAGAGGCACCGAAGACGAAAATTACCTTTGCGTTCTTAATCATATCTTTGGCATCAGATATCCGCTTTGAATCATACTCATCATTGAACACTGGTTTAAGGAAACTTCGTTTAAAGTTATGTGTCATGTCAAACTTTACCCTTAATTGTTCTTCCCTATCCATTCCTAGGATTGGATCATCCTCTAATTTTCCATGAATATGAATTGGTTCATAATGTAAAGATTCTCCGTAGGTATCATCCAACAAATAATCCAACACAGATGTGTAATTCAACGATATTACACCCAATGAAGAAACATTCGGTATCCCTGCAATCAAAAGGGAATTACTAATATTGTGAGATACTCCATCACCCAGTCTTCTTATTGATTTATCAAATTCAATCTTAACATTATTATGAGCCTTCAACTCATTCCAATCTGAAAAGAACTTATTTTGAACACCAATCAAATACTCATGCATATACCCATTAAAATCATCAAGACATTTAAGGAATGCATCTTCTGATTCAAAACTAGACGCATACGCGGACATTCCGAGTTCAAAATCCGACCAATTATCATAATCTGATGATATTTCATTTTTAAAATCTGCAATGATTTTTTCATCAGACGGAGTTATAAGATACCCTTCATACACGTCTTTGTAACTGGTTTTCAACCCGCAATTCTTATCAAACCCATTACCTATTATTAACACTGCATCACATGAACTTAATACTCCATATTAGTAATCAATCCCCCCCATTTAGTCTAATAAAATAATTATATGATCTATTTATCTCTTTCACAAATACTTACACAAATCAATAGCCCATTTTCTACTACAAATTGTTATTCTCACTTCCCTCATCGGTCTAAACGAGGTGTTTCTTTACTGCCAGTTCATCACTAATTCCTTGGCTAACAAAACTTGCAATCATTGAGCCACTGAATATATGTTTTCAAAATACTCCACTCAATTAATAGTGGTACTTTTCCTGAAATCAAATCATTATTTCATTACCTTCGTTTCAACTATCAACACTATCCATCCGCATGGATCAAAAAACAGTTTTATCACTCATTACAGAACAGATTCGTACTTTCACAACCAAAATGCATCTTTTGATGGCATATACTGAAATTTAATGTATTCGTTATTCTTGCCCATTCGTCCCGAATACTATAATATATTCATATGACCAACCATCCAGAAACAAGACAAGCTAAGATTTCTCCCTCCAGCGCAGGCGGAACTGCGTCTGCAGGGAGCAAAACATATAAGATCTCTTTACCATCCTCTTGGGTAAAGAGTCTTGATACGCGCGATGTGGTGATGAGCTTTGATGGTGAAAGCATCACTATCACCCCTCGGCAGAATGCGGAGGGGTTTAAGAACAACCGCCTTGGTAACGGTCACTCTTTACTCGAGATACGATACTACGACAGGAAGAAGATGTGCTCTCTTATATATGCCGATGAAACTACCCATGAGGTGTATGTAAGAAACTATGTTGATAATCCCGTGAAGAGAGCTTTCGGCGTGTGTGAGATACCATCCTGGAAGGATCTTCAGAAGTTTATAGCGAGTAGATGTATCCCAAAGGAGCGCGCCGGACTTCAGCATTATCTTGATGCTCTGGAGCTTCCCGCCTACGATCCGTGGGGTATTGTGAAGAAAACCCAAGGTCGAATGGCTGAAGATGAGCAGTGGCTGGAGATTTTAGAGCTATGAAGAGCATAAAGCTATATTCTGACGACAGGATTGCTGAGACTTCGTCAAAAGGGAATCAGGAGAAGTGGCAGGATAATGGCCGCTGGTATAAACTTGACCAATTCGGATATGAAGGACTTGCCGAAGTAACTGTAAGTAATCTTCTTAAGCTTAGTTCCATAGAACGTGATACGCCTTTCAAGTATGTTCGGTATTCACCTAAGGTTATTAATGTACATGGAGTAGACAGAACCGGATGCTCAAGTAAGAACTTTCTTAAGAAGGGTCAGTCGATAGTAACTCTGTCTCACTTGTTTAAAAGCTATGGCATGCCACTTGCAGATTCTTTAAGAAGACTCTCGAGTGATAAGAAGAGAATTGCTTTTATTGCCGAGAAGACTGCTGAGCTCACAGGTCTTGATCTGTTTCCTCAATATCTGACACTGATGTTCGAGATAGATGCACTGTTTCTTAACAACGACAGACATCTTAACAATATCGCAGTACTTGAGCATAACGGCAAATACGATTACTGCCCTATCTTTGATAACGGTGCTGCATTGTTGTCGAATGCGATGGATTATCCTATGAATATAGATGCAGAGTCTCTGATCCGAAGTGTGCATGCAAGGCCAATCAACACCACGTTCAACCGGCAGATGATTCATGCTATTAATCTGTATGGACCACAGCTTGATATTATGAGGTTAACTGGTAGCGATATAAGGAAGGTCATCGATGAACCTCTTTCTTACTACCCAGAGAGGGATAGAGGGATATTAGCGGATCGTGTTATGACAACTATCGAGATCAGGCAGGCTGAGAGGATGAAGATACTCGAGCGGATGTAATAATAGCACTTCCCAACCGGCGGTGCTGATATCTTTAAGCGTTAGTTCTTAAAACGATACCCTGGTTACAAATGTCGTTACCGGCTACCAATCCCCTTGAAGCTACCCGCATGAAATCGCATCCCCCGCATAGTGACAAAAGACGGAGTGTTGTGTGGTGTTAAGATTTTCGAGAAGACTCACGTAGTTACTTAAATGTGCACCTATTTTTCTTAACGCAAGATCTATGCGAAGCATAGCTACATTGTGATTAGCCAGTATATATTGATGCTTTCTTTTTGATGAATTTGGTCCAGTTATTTGTACCTGGCTTATAAAGGTAGAGATAATGTTAATCCTGCAATCTTTATGCTTCCCTGGTATATGGACTGGTATGAACAAAGAGATGTCGACACACTTCTCACAGAACAGCCTCGTGTAGTCATATATGACCCTGAACGAGTTACGTGGAGCTACGATCACTATAACAATGCATTTGACGCCGCGCTTTCATCCAACTACACCCGCCTCGGCGACAGCAGTTATCAGTATTACATATGGGTTAGGAATGACTCGGTTCAGGAATAATCAATAATACCGGTAATCCATGTAAAGTATCTGTATGAAAGAAATGCGCTTGTACTGCAATCTCTCAACACTACTGATCAACAGTAAACCCACTAATAACCTCAGCAAACTTTTTCAACTGTTCATCATTTATCAATTAAGCCCCACACCAGAACCGCTGTAAGCGTTACCACGCCGGCGAGTGTAGGTAATAGATGTCCGCCGCCTCTTCGTTCAGACGGAGCATGCCGTGAAACTTGGCACTGTCCTCACCCACGGCTACAGCCGTGATCTCCCCATCCATATCCATAACTGCAAGTTCACAAGCAAGTTTCATGCGAAGTTCCCCTTTGTCAGAGGTATTTTAACATAAATAGAATTCTCCTACGGACAATCCGGAGCATTATGACTGTTATCCAATTGATTATTCTGGATTTCCTTCGAATTCTTAATCAATTCTAAATCAACAAAATCTATATATCCTAGGTTTCCAAATGATGTATAGAACAAACAATCCAACAAAGTAGTATTGGTATATTCTATATCTCTTTTGACAAAGTAATGTTCATCAATTACATCATAACCAGAAGAAGGAATTCGGTGTCCTATTGGAATAGTATTCTTACCATACTTCAATTCATGATCCTCACTTCTCTTTTTATAGGCAATATTGAAGCACTGGTTTTCAAATCTTTTTGAATCATAAATCGGATAAAATTGTTTTAATACTCTCATCTCCTCATACTTCTGAGCCATTATGAAATGTTTATAGAACTCTTTTCCTACAAGACTCGCATATACATCTCTAAAGAGATTACAAAGATAGAATGAATCCATTATGTCAACCTCTCCATTTCCGCTTCCAGTTCCAATTAATGGTAATCTCATTCTTACACTTGAATCCTTAAATATTTCAAGCATATAAACACATCCAGATGGAACCAAAAAGGGTTTCTCATGATTATTGGGATTCTTCAGCTCTCCGATAGTAATTAAAAGCGAGTTTCCTAAACGAGATATGCTGTATTTATTCTTATCAGAATTCAACAACTCAAGCACCTGACTCAAATCAATACCATAAAACTTTTGAGTAAAATCAAACGACTCATCAGCAACCACTGAAAACCCTAAATCTATATACCCGCAGTAATTAGGCGGTGCAACCTCCATTTGAGGAAGTTGAATTTTTCTGTTTACATTATCTTCCTGTTCTTTCCTCTTGTTTATTAATATTTGTAACTCTGATGCATTCCTAATAGGATTAGAACTAGAAGAAACCCGAATGTATATCTTTCCGTTGTTCGTTATATAAGGAGGCAATTTTCCCTCTTCGACACGCACTACCACTATAGTTTGCGAGTCTTTATTCAAAGTCCTTACATCAAAATTGGGAATTGGAGATATGCAATTTCTGATAACATTATGAATGCGATTCTCATCCCATTCATCACACCCACTAATTGTTTTATCGTCATTAACTCCCAAAACAATATACCCACCAAATGAATTGGCAAATGCACACACTTCCTTAATGAATTTGGTATTGTCCTCTTGATCACACTTATACTCTAAGAAAAACGATTCATCTGTATCGTTTTTAAGTAGTTCTACAATATCTTCAAAAGTTAACTTCGACCATTCTTTTCCATTAAGTTCAATCATTCAATTTCACCTCGAACTAGCGACCTTTATATATCAGATGCTCATGCCTAATTCGTAACTTTAAAAGCATGTCTTAATCTCTCGCAAAGATTCTTGTCACTATAGTTAACCCTTTTCTCTATCAATAACCGGCCTAACACTATACCGGGATCACGTTCGATCTCGTCAGCAAAAGACTTGATATTCTTCTCATTAAACACTTTATTATGAATGATGAAATCGTGGTACCTATCTTCAGGTATCAGCATCCTTTGAGCATAATCATCAGCTTCTGCTTCCTTCTCTGATGAAGCTCCCAAATCACCACTAAGCACATGACCTATCTCATGAAACAGTGTAAACCAGAATGTATCTTCATAATGTCTCCTGTCATTTACAAGAATCATTACTTTACCATCGACTCTTTTGGTAGCACCGCTTATTCCTGAATTCTTTATGTTAGGAAGCACAACCAGACTAACGCCTGCTTTCTCAAACGCTTCCTTCACCCTCGGTAAAAAATCTTCATGATTTCTTGTCAGAGACAACACGTACTCGACACTTTCTTCAAACTTCTTCTTATCGTATCTTGACATCTTTTTCTCAAGGGTTTCATTAATTGCTATTTGAAGCATCACATTTGAATTAACTATATTGGAATATGACAGATTCTCCTTGAAACTGCGAAAATCAACTGCCAGATCTCGCTCTCCAAGAACAGCAAGAGAAGCAACGGAAAGATGCTTTCTTACTAACTCTATTTGGTCATCAACCTTCCTGGATAGATCCGGGAAACCATAATATTTACGGAAATAACCATAATCTATCAGTTTGAACGTTTCTCTTTCTTTCTCGAGTTCTTGCAATCGAATGAATTCAGCCGTAAGCTCATCGTATTTTTGCTGCAGATTCAACCAATATGCAATTGATGTTCCCAGCATTCTGGATAACTTATTTGCAATATCGACAGATAGAGACTGTTCTCCTCTTACAAGGATACTTATATTCTTAGGTGTAGTTCCCAATCTCTTGGCAAAATCAGCCTGTGTGAGGCCACTATCATCTATTATCTCTTTTATATAGTACCCCGGATGAAAGGCTACTTTGTCTTTGTATTCTATGTAATTACTCATAATGCGCACTCACCTCATGGATTTCAACTACTTTTACTATCTTAGCTATCTCGTCTATATTACATGGATTATAGGTTCTATTATTCTCATCAAGAGGCTGCAGGACTATCCTCCACTTATCTCTTACCGTCTTTACGTCTATAGCAAAAAAGCCATTACGCTTACCCTTAAGATTATGAAATCTAAAATGCTTATTTACGATGATATCGTTGATTACTTCCGCCTGTTCAATCGCATTTATTCTAGCGTGCAAACTAATCGCAAGGACTTTATTCCCTCCGAATAACTTAGTTGCGCACTTCAAATCCGTGCATTGTTTCTTTGTCTTCTTATTAGCATATACGATCTTCACAACGGTTCTCCGAAATTACCCGTCGGGTAATTGTATTATAAGTCGTTGCATATAAAAGTCAACCCACTCCTCACAACCAATGTATTAAGACCTAATAGAAACTCCCGGCGTGCCTTGCACCGCCGGGAGGATAAGAATAAAACATCACTTGATCATTACTGATTTATACCACGAGGCAAGAACTCTTCATTAACTATTTAGCATTCTTCCCCACCACATTGACTCTATATCTCTACAGCGATACAATACATTTAACTATATCGCTGCCGCGATACACAACAAGCAAATGAAGGGAGAATACCAAATGATCGTATATCACGGCTCATCACACATCATTCAAAAGCCGGTATACAACGGCAGCAAAAGGTCGAATGACTACGGATACGGGTTCTATACGACCGAGAGTATTGAACTTGCCAAGGAATGGGCTTGTTCCGAAGGTCAAAACGGGTTTGCCAATAAATACGAAGCCGACCTTAGAAGCCTGAACGTATTAAACCTAAACTCTCCTGAATACAACATCCTCAATTGGCTCGCTCTGCTTACCAGGTACAGAAGCTATTGGCAGAAGAATAGTATCGCGGAAGAGGCAAAAACTTACCTGCAGGAGAATTTCCTTATCGACATTGATCCCTTCGATGTCATAATCGGGTGCCGGGCAGATGACTCTTACTTCTCTTTCGCACAAGATTTTGTTGCAGGTACGATATCATTGGCAAAGCTGTCAGAGGCAATGAGGTTAGGCAAGCTCGGCGAGCAGATAGTATTTAAGAGTAAACGGTCATTCTCTCACATCCGCTTTATTGACGCAGAACCTGCAGATGCTTCCATCTATTATGAGAGGAAAGCCACAAGGGACAGAGAAGCAAGACAAGAATATCGAAGAAGCAAGAAGGCAACGGACAGCATCAACGAGCTGTTCATAATCGATATTATGAGGGAGAATATAAAAAATGGCGATCCACGCTTACAGTGAATTATATCTCGACAGTGCTCAGAACATCCTTGGTCATTCAGTGGATTTTGCAGTAATGTCCCTTAACATAGAACCTGATACATTCGGAGATGCATTCATGATATCGAATGCAGGAAAGCAATTCGCCCTGGGCAATCCTCGTTATGTATCCGGCACAAACGGCTGCGAACTGGCAAGAACAGTTCTTACCGAGGCAGGCATCCCATTCACTGACATGGATGATGCCATGTATCTTGATAAATCACCCGAATACTGGGCAGGATGGGCTCTGGCTTTCTATCAGTGGTATACCTCAAGAAGCTTCATCGAGCTGCTTTCCGCTGTCCCCTTCTCCGAGCTGATCAAGATGTACCCTGTCTATCACGAGATGGATATAGAACACTTTATTAATCACATGGATAAACTCATCCAAAATGCATATCCTTCCACCAGACTGCGCACCAAGCGAATCAACTGCGGAATGTCACAATCGGAGCTGGCCAGAGATTCCGGGGTTGCATTAAGACAGATTCAATTATTCGAACAAAGACAGCGCGACATCAACAACGCGTCCGCAATAACACTGCTTAAACTAAGCCGTTCTCTTCATTGCAGGATAGAAGACTTGATTGAGCTGTAACGACTAATCACATGTACATAATTACTTGGCTGTTATCACCTATCGAAAACAATTTTACCAAAATCGATTTCGCCGAAATCGTTTTGGGTATTTTGATCATATTCTCTCGATGTCTCTTAAGCAAGCGCTATTAATCCAGTGTGTCAATCGCATGGATGAGTGCTTTAGCATATCGCTTACCTGAAATCTCGACAATTCTATAATTGACTCCAAATAACCAAAATACCAACAGAATGACAACCAAAAATAAAGCAACCCAATTCTTCATTGGTATGGAAGTGATATCTTCAAAGAAAGAATATGAACAAACTCCATAGTTATTATCATTAAGACACATAAAGTCATAATACTGATGTTAGTCTTCAGAAGTCTACCTTCTTCTCCTTCTCCATCACTCTCCCCACCATAAGGACGTCACAGATGAGGGAACATATCAGCTGATAGGTGAAGGTCCTGTAGGAGGATGCGAATATAGTTGCGGAGAAGCCCATCATGAAGCGGGAGCCGAAGCCTAAGATGTTGAGAATCATGAGCTCGATGCACAGTCTGCGGTTGGACTTATAAAGCGACAGTACGGACAGGATCATCAGTACAAAGATAGCTATCGCCAGTATCAGGGGAACAGGGTTCTCGGTGACTGATACGAGTTCAGGAAGACCCACTGTGTAATCGTAGAATCTGATGAACATGTTGTAGTCGAGTGCGGAACAGGAAAGGACAGTGGCAAGCAAGATTGCAGGTATGATCGCCCTCTTTCTGTTCTCGAAGAATACTGTTATCAGGATAAGATAGCAGAACCATACAAACAACGTAGGTCTTTGGTAGAAGATGTTCGCAAAGGTCGATGTAATTCCGCGGTATACCTTATATCCCGTGCTCCAGTTCGCATATTCCGGGAACCATATCTCCATCTCTATAGTGCTGTTCATTCTGTCGAGATGACCCGGAGTCGTGAACATAAAGATATATGCTGCAAGCGCAAATGCGAAGTATATAAGCGCCAACCTGAAGATACTCTTAGCCTTCCCGTTACCCTCTTTCTTCCAGTTCCAAAGATATACAGCTCCTATAAGGAAGAAACCTCCGATGCTGATGACGCCGCTCTGGTCCTGGTTGGACGCATAGATAAGACCAAGTCCGGAGAGGATGTAGTGGGGGACGGAAGCCCGGCGAGCATGGATAGCTCTGATGAGAGGCTCATATGCCAGCAGCAAAGCCAGTACTGTGTAGATGTAGTTTGTAGATGTCATTATGTAGCCCGCGGAACTCATGTAGCGGACTATCGGGAACATGCAAATACCTGCAGCCGTGACTGCAAGCATCTTTATCGATCTGTCTGTGAACATATCCCAGATGAGAAGAAGTATCGCCACGTAGACAGCCGTATCCAACACCTTCCACACCCTGAACGGGATGCAGTAAAGGAGGAATGCCATGCCGTCACACAGGAACTTGCCTATATGGAAGTAGCGGTCCCGAATGTATTCGAAGACATTGCTGAAGTTGACTCCGAGGTCGAGGTTATACTGGTCGTCGGAGATGAGATCCATCGGCTTGTGGATCATGAGGATGACGAAGGTAAAGATTGCTAGGACAAGGGCGAATCCGAGCCAATAGTATCTGTCTTTTTGTCTTAAGAAAGTGCTCATAGGTACTAATTATATAACAACAGCGGAGTGTGGGAGCATTAGGCAATCTCGTACTTTCTCTTCAGATTGTTATACATAGTGTAATCGATTATCTTTTCTTTCTGCAATCTGCCTACTACTATTCCGGGGTCTATTCCCTGCTTCTTTGCAAAACGTAATATATTGCTTTCTGTTAGTTCTTTTGTCTTTGCGAATTCTTCGAATTCGACCGTTTTGATAAGTGTTTCTCTGGACCAAGCATCGGCTGCCAATTCATCATCATTTGAATTATCCTCTGTTTGACCAATATGACCAAGAACTATATGGGCAATCTCATGGAAGAGACTAAACCAGAACTTATCTGCATCTTTTCCGCGAGCTGTGATTCCTATAACTATTTTATTTCCATCAACAAAAGTAGCACCCTGTAAATAAGAGCCCTTCAAATGAGGAAGCAGAACCAATGCTATTCCACATTGGGCCAGATCACTCTTCATCTTCGGGCAAAAGTCCTTCGCTCTCATATTTGTCATTTGACGAATCTTAGGTATCTTATCGTTAAGCGCTCTAATATCAATAGGTGCAGTCTCTATATCTCTTGCTTTAATCTTGGCTTCCTGCGCCCAAGCCATCAGTGCCAGATCACTCTTCTTAGTAACAGCCAGCCTTCTGCAGGCAATTCTCTTGGTTACTCTATCATCCCCCAGCAAAGTAAGATTAACCACTTCAAAATACTGTCTGAGATTAATGACTTTATCCTTTGAGGATCTTGCTTCCGGTACCCATCCAAGTTTTACCATCTCACTATATGGCATACTCTTGGCAATCTCTATATCAGCATCCATGGCACTCTCAGCTTCAACCTTAATAATCTTCTCCCTGTATATCGCCTCAAGATTATTCCAAAACTTCGCTGGGATACCAAGTACCATTTCCAACCTTACCGAGGTCTCCGGTGTAAGGATTACTTCACCATTGATGAGCTTACTAATATGCTTCTCTGACATATCCATTCTAGCAGCAAATTCCTTTTGACTCATACCCCTGTCAACCAGCTGCTCTCTTATCGTTGCTCCCGGCGGCGTTGCAATTACACTTCCACTTCTCATATCCAATTTCCTCCGTAACACATCTGTTAGATCAATGATAATCAACAATCTCAATTACATTAACGATTTGTATTTCTTTTCCTTTCTTCTCAAACACCAATCTTTGTGGATGGACCAGATCAACTGCATATTGACCCTTTCTATTATTGGTCAACGGGTGACAACGCCCAATTCTATACCTCATCATCATTTCAACAGTATCGGCCGCAGCAATCTCATCTATGCGCTGATGAATCTTATTTGCCATTTCTTGCCCATACGCCTTCTCAGCCACTTTGGCATCAGTACACACTCTCTTAATCTTGTTGTTGCTGTATGTAATATCCACCCTATCATCCATCCATTTACCTCTAAGGTAAATTCAATATAGCACAACATCTGGTTTTGCTCAACTCTATAATTTACCTATAAGGTAAATAAAACAGCGGAACTGACGCTCCGCTGTTGGTATTCTTGGTTGTATCTGTCCTCACGCGTCCTTCCAATGGGCGAGCTGTGAAAGGTAGGAATCATACTGTGTCCTTCTTGTCTCATCAGGAGTGTTATCCGGGTTAGGCATATGGCCGAGGAGGAAGTCGAGCAGCGAATCCTTGGTAGTGTATGTATAATTCCCGTCTGTGTAGCACCACTTGCAGTAGTCATCATTGAAGACCCCGTCCGGCTCGCGGCTGACCATATCATCTTCCGTCAGAGGCATACCGCAGCACTGACAGATGAGCTGCCTCGGTGAACCGAGCAAAGTGTTGATCGACACATTGTATTCCTTGGATAATAGCTTCAGCGTCTCTGTGTTCGGCTGTGTCTCTCCTGTCTCCCAACGGCTGACTGCCTGTCTTGTGACCATCACCTTCTCAGCCAGCTGATCCTGTGTCAGTTCATTCTTCTCTCTTAAGTTCTTAAGTATCTCTTTGATTTCCATGTTTATATCCCCCCTGTTGTTGATGATTCGATTATATGGCGATAGGGATGAAGAATAAAGAAACGGGCTGTTGCTATATAGCAGCAACGGATTGCCTCGCTACGTATCTCTGCTTGCCTTTATCTCAGCATTGATTTCATCAAGACTCATTTCTTCTATGTCTTTCGCCTCATTTCTCAATGCATCAAAAGCAGACATGAAATCTGATCTGTCCGATCTATTAACCGGCAAGACAGCATCAAAGGGAAGTCCTCTTACCTGCTTGCTCTTCTTCATGAACATCCTGAGAGCAGTAGGAAGATCTATTCCCAATTCTTCATATATCTCTGAAACTTCCTGTTTCAGTTCTTTATCCACTCCGAATTGTACAAGTACTTGTTCCGACATATTAACACCTCATATTACTCAACTAACAATCTTAGTAACAAAAGATAGCTCCTCATCATCTTCAAGAAAGGTGATAAGACGACAAGCAGGTCCTGTTGGATGAGTTCTTCCTCTTTCCCATGCCTCGACAGTCTTAACTGACACACCTAGATAATCAGCAAATACACGCTGTGTCATTCTAGCTTCCATACGTATTCTTCTTATCTGATCCGCACTATACTCGGTTACTGGTTCTATTTTATAAGTAACAACTCTTGCCTTACCCTCGCCTTTGGCATAATCAATCGCCTGGATTAAGCCTTCTTTTAAATCATCAAATAGTGTAGCCATAGAACTTTTCGAATCCCTCCTGTGTCCTCACAATCCACTAACAGCCACATAATACACCCTATTATGTAGGGCGTGCAACTGTTAGTCAGTTAGATTAATTAATGTGAAAAACACGACAATTTCCGACAAAATAACACCAGCGGAGCGTCAGCTACGCTGGTGTTGGTTTTCATACTAAACTGTTCCTCTATTCTGTTTCCAATAATCACATAATCTTTCAATCTCCATAAAGTCAAGACAATTCATAACTACCTTATCGGATTCGCACCTTGCCTTCTTTTTATATAAAACAGTTGCATTCCGCACTATGCTTTTCTCATGCTTACGAATAAACTCTAATTCACTCCAGACAAGGTTTCTATAATTTAAATCCAACTCTTCATTAACGTTATACTCAATTAATTCTGAATCAGGCACAGGTATCATCGTTCCTATCTGTAAAGTTCCCTTTAATTCTCTTTGTTCTCCTTCGCCCTCAATAATTCTAATAACAATTAGAGAGTTCTTTCGGATATTACGTTTTCCATCGATATAAACATAGTCCTTATTATCTTTTGGAGATGATAGCGGGACATAATACTTATAATTGTTGATTTCAATCACGGCACCCAAATACTTACGCGTATGAACGCGGGTGTCCACCTTATTTGAATAAACACGAGGAAACGATTCTCGTATAAACTCAATATATTCATCACTAATTCCATATAACCGCATAATAACTAATCCCTTATAATGACAAGAGGAGAATATTCCTATTCTCCTCTCTATATCCTCTTAATGGTAGGACTATCCAGTTGTTAAACCCTCCACTTATAGGCAGGAGCTCTCCTGTTAAGTTGATTATAAAACACTATCCTAACATTTACAATAACACCAGCGGAGCTGACGCTCCGCTGGTGTTGGTCTTCTTATTATTTTACTGTTCTGATTACTCCGCGAACAATGCAGTTGACAGGTAGCGGTCACCTGTATCAGGCAACAAAGCAACTATAGTCTTGCCCTCATTCTCAGGTCTCTTAGCTAATTCGATAGCTGCGAACAAAGCTGCGCCGGAAGATATACCAACCAGAACACCCTCAGTCTTGCCAAGTTCTCTACCTGTAGCGAATGCATCCTCATTAGTAACAGGGATGATCTCATCATAAACTTCTGTATTCAATACATCAGGCACAAATCCAGCACCGATACCCTGAATCTTGTGAGGTCCTGAAACTCCTTTGCTAAGAACAGGTGAATCAGCAGGCTCTACTGCAACTACCTTAACAGAAGCCTTCTGCTCCTTAAGATACTCACCTGTACCTGTGATTGTTCCGCCTGTACCTACACCTGCGACAAAGATATCAACCTCTCCATCAGTATCTTCGAAGATCTCAGGTCCTGTTGTTGCCTTGTGGATGGCAGGATTAGCAGGATTAACAAACTGTCCGGGGATGAATGAATCAGGTATCTCCTTGGAAAGCTCCTCTGCCTTGGCGATAGCGCCCTTCATACCCTTAGCGCCCTCTGTTAGAACCAACTCAGCGCCGTATGCCTTCATAATCTGTCTTCTCTCGACGCTCATCGTCTCGGGCATTGTGATTATAAGCTTATATCCCTTAGCTGCTGCAACTGATGCGAGACCGATACCTGTGTTACCTGATGTAGGCTCGATGATTGTTGCGCCGGGCTTGAGCTTGCCTGAAGCCTCAGCGTCCTCGATCATTGCCTTAGCGATACGATCCTTTACAGAACCAGCGGGATTGAAGTACTCAAGCTTAGCAAGAACCTTTGCCTTAAGACCATACTTCTCCTCGATGTGTGTCAGTTCAAGAAGCGGTGTCTTACCGATCAATTCTGCTGCTGATGAATAAACCTTGCTCATATGCGATTACCTCCGATAGGTATTATAACCCTGAATGGGCTAATGATAATACTATTAACCTACCGTGTCAATGGGTAATATAGATTTTCAGTTAAAGTCCCTGCTGCTTAAGGCTTGCGTACCTGTGGATCTCATCCACTACCAGCGAATTTATAGACTGCACCATCTCGCCTGCAGGCATACCGATATAGTATCCCTGAATAAGATCTATGCCGAGCATAACGACAGTCTTCAATTCTTCGCGCGTCTCGATACCTTCAGCCAGAGCCTTGATACCGTTCTGATGCGAGAACTCGATGATATCTCTTACGAAATGCTGCTTCTGCGGCGACTCTTCAATACCCGACAGCAGCTCGCGGTCTATCTTCACATAATCAGGCGTGTATCTAAGCAAGTTATTTACATTAGAGTATCCTGTACCATAATCATCTACCGCAGTCTCGATACCGATACGTTCATAATCATTCTTCATCCGCTTCAGATCTTCATCGGATACCTCCGACTGCTCCGTCAGCTCAACAACTATCGACGACGGATGCTTACCCACATACGCCTCAAGCAACTGAAGGTCCTCACCGCGCAGCATGAATCCCGGTATCGAATTGATAAATACTTTCTTACCCGCGCGTAAGATCTTCTCATTATGGCTCATCGTATCGATAACCCCTGAGAACGTCGCCTTCTCTACATCGTAGAGGCGTCCGTAGAACTGTGCATACTTGAGCACTACCGGCGGCGCGAGATACGGATCGACCTGCGGCCTCATCAGCGCCTCGTATGCATATATCTCGCCCGTCCTTCCGTCGACGATCGGCTGGAAGTGATATGCGATTTTATTCTCATCCAGGATCGAACTTACGACCAGAGCATCGTGCAGCTCCTCGTCACTAAGCGATGCATCCGCCGCGAACTTATATACATTCTTACCTCTGTTCTTACTTGAGATAGCGACATTGACGAGTCTCTCGACTTCCTCCGAAGACTCAGGACTTCCGCTCTCACTCGCGTAATAAAGCTCTATATCGTAAGGCAGATCCGCCTCACCCGAGACTTCCTTCAATCTATCAAGCAGCTTATCCTTAACACCGACCAACTCATCGTCATCTGGATTACTCGTGATCCTTAAAGCCACGAGCTCATCGTTGCCTGCGCGGAAGCACCGGCAATTTCTGGACGAGAAAACATCCTCAAGAGCACTCGCTACTGTTATGATCGCACGGTCGCCTTCTTTACGCCCATATGCTTCATTGATCTTCTTGAGATCTTTGATATCGACTGCGAGCGCACCCATATAACCGCCGTTATTCTCCATCAGGTGCAGGAACGTCTCGGCATTCTCGAGGAAGCCCTTGTAGTTGTTAAGACCTGTCAGGCTGTCCGTCGTGATTCCGCGCCGCGCGATAGTCGAGGAACCGATCAGGGCATCGCTTCTTCTGAAGCACTCGATACCCCTCGCGACACTCTTAAGCCACGCGCGGTATTCGGGAGGTACGACCTCCACGCGGTTCTCATATCGGATTGCACCGTAGCCGAACACTGCGTCATTAAAGTAGATTGGCATAAAGTAGTAAACCGACGGCTTCTCATGATATGAATACAATTCCGGCAGCATAACTTCACGCGGGAACTTGCTGTCGTTAAGTATGCGGTCGTTGTTTTCTTTCTCTGACCCGCAGCGGATGGCCTCCATGATCTCGTCTTCGTATTCACCTGCACCCGCATCACCGAGCGACGGATTAAGGCACAGACTGAATGAATCAAAGCCTCGTATCAGGTGCAGGTTCGAGAAGATCGTGCTGACCATTCCCGTATATGTCGACTGCTCGATCATATCCTCGTCCATATTGTTAAAAGGAGAGTATATAGTGCCGAGAGACTGGTCCGTATCCCATTGTTCACGCTTCGGGTATTCGCATCTGCAGCTGTCGCAGTGGCATCCGCACGTGCCTCCGATAAAGAGGTCCGGATCCTCCTTCGCAAGCATCGGCTCCTTACCCCTGATCATGGCATCCGCGAACACCGCCGCGTTCATGCCCAGGTGTCTTGAGCCCATCGGCACCGACGTTACCGGGATAGGCGCCTGCTTACCCTCGACGTTGCAGTCGAAGCCTACAACCTTGATATCCTCAGGGATACGCACACCCTTGGACGTGATCCTCTTGCAGAAACCCACCGCCATCAGGTCGTTCGCGAATGCGACCGCCTCAGGCATGTCGTCCGGTTCCAACAGCAGACTGTCCGCTAGGCTCTCACCGCTCGTGTACCAGAAGTCGCCGTAGAAGATGCGGTCCTCCTTGACCTCTATGCCGTGTTCCTCGAGCGCGTTCTTGTATGCCTGCAAGCGTAACTTGGAGTGGGGGTGCCAGCTCTTTCCCGTAAGAAAAGCGATGTCCTTCACCCCGTGCTTCTCGATAAGGTGCGTGATGACCTTCTTCTCAGGGATGTAGTTATCTATGTGTATGGACTGGAAGTACTTGCTCTCCTGATCTACGAACAGAACCTCTCCCCTGTACTTATCGTGTAGCTCACGCTCTATCTGCTGCGCCACACCCTTAGTCTGGATCGAGTCTGCAAGCACCACGATGCAGTCGAACTTATCGTAATCTACTAACTTAAATATGGAGGACTCTCCTACGGAACGCGCGGGCGTGTTCTGATACTTTATATACATCGCGAACACGCACACATCGAGGTCGTGTGTAAACGCCTCTTCTATAAACCCCTTCAAAAAGAGGTCGTACGCGTACTCTTCCGGCTGCCCGAGCAGAACCGCGACTCTTTTACGAGAATTATCCACCATATACGTATGATAAAACTTTCGCCCCTCAAGAAAAAGTGACTTCTCGTTATAAGTCTTTGAACTTTTTGTGTACTTCTCCTGCTCGCTTAAGCAACACACACACACCGAAGTGTTGCTTAAGCGACACTTCGCGCCGTCATTGCCCATTGGTTTGCCGTCCTGCAAGTAGTTTCATAAAGGTGTAATAAAAAATACGACGAGAAGAAAAGACACTACAAATGGCAAACGACGTTATGGACTTCGGCATAAGACTTACGGGCGGTCAGCTCATGAGACTGGCAGCGCAGCACTTCGTGCAGAACCTTTATGTGGCAGCGCTCGGTCGTCCCGCCGATAAAGAAGGACTGACTTACTGGACGGATCACATAATCAAGGAGAACGTATCCGCATCCGAGGTAGCAAAGAGCTTCCTCACAGGACGTGAATTCATGAGTCAGGACTTAGATGACGAGGACTTCGTAGAGACACTTTACATGGTCTACTACAACCGCATCGGAACTTATGATGAAGTCAATACATGGGAGTCCGCGCTCGCGGCGGGAACGCCGAGAGAAGATCTCATCACCGCATTCGCTTCTTCTTCAGAGTGGGCCAACGAATGCTTAGCATATGGTATCAACGTCTGAGAAGACGTATGACTTATCAGACTACTTCGAGTACCAGCTTCATCGCATCTTCTGCAGTCATCGGGCGTCCCCAGACGAAGCCCTGGATATAGTCGCAGCCGATCTCCTTCAAGGTCTCGACCTGATCTGCTGACTCGACACCCTCGGAGATGACCTTGAGGTTCATGATATGACCGATCGATACGATCATGGCAACGTACTGCTTGGATGAATCGGAATCATTCATTACATCGATAAATGACTTATCGATCTTAAGAAGGTCCGACGGCAGATGATTAAGATAACTCAAGGAAGAATAACCTGTTCCGAAGTCATCGATCGCGATTTTGATGCCCATGTCCTTGAGCTCGCCGATTGTATTAAGAGCCTTCTCTGTCGAGTCGATCATGATGGACTCAGTAATCTCGATCTCTATGCAGTGAGGCGGAACATTATATTTCTCGAGTACGCCCGTGATCTCTTTGATGAAGTTATTCTTCATCAGGTGACGTACAGAGACGTTAACGCTCATCGTGATGTTGGTCAAAGTCTCATTGATAACATCGCTTACGAACTTGACCGCCAACTCGAAGACCCGCGAGTCAATCTGATCGACAAGACCGGTCTTCTCCGCTACAGGGATGAAGTCTACAGGAGAGATATTATTTCCTTCCTCATCCTTCATACGCGCCAACGCCTCGAAGCCTCTAAGGCGGTGACCGATATCATACTGTGGCTGGAGGTTAAAGGTGATCGTCTGATTATCAAGAGCAGTACGGATCTTACGCTCAATCTCAAGAGAATATGTATCCTTAACAAGGTCAGGATCAAATCCCATGATACCGTTATCACCCTTGGTCAAAGCCACATGCATCGCAGCATTCGCGCCGGAGATGACCTGATCTGTAGTCACTCCGTCCTTAGGGTAAACAGCATAGCCGAAGTTGGCAGTCATAAAGTAATCGCACTCTTCGATCGAGATGACTCTCTCAAGCTCAGCCTTATAAGTATAGAGGGTATGTGTGATCTGTTCGACATCCTTATAGTCACGGATGATAAGACAGAACTCGTCGCCGCCCAATCTTCCGACGAAGTCATTGGTCCCTGTATTGCCGGATTCAGCAAGACTTCTCCAGCGGTTCGCGATCTCGATCAGAAGTTTATCTCCGAACTCATGACCCATCGTATCGTTGATCGACTTGAAATTCACGATATCAATCGACAGGAATGTGAATCTGACCTGATCACCGATCAGCTTATCGCACAGCTCGCCGACTGCGAATCTGTTCGGAAGACCAGTCAGACGGTCAGTGATCGCCTGGTTCATGACCCTCTGCTGATACTTAAGATTCTTATTGTTAATCACGTAAATGATCGTGATGGTAACAAGAGTAAACAAATTCGAGAAAACTCCCGACACAGCCGTCTCATTACCGAATACAAAGAACTGTATGATCAGCGTCGGGAACTGATAGATAAACATGATCGCGAGCGAAATAAAGTATCCGAGCTTTCTGTACAGCAAAGCCATCAGGATCATGCAGATATTACCCAAAGATGAGAATACGCCGGGGAATGATGAGAACGGAACCTCTCTTCCGAAGAACATTAGAGAGCCTTCATTAGTCGCGACCACGCGCACGAAGAAGGTCGCTATGGCATAGAGAATAATGAGCAGTACGAATCCGCTCTTGGGAACACTTGTACCGACGACAAGGTCCTTAAGCGTTATATCAACGCCATTCCCCTTAACACTCTTTGTCACGCCAAACCCCCAAAGCGCATAGTAAGACATAGTCTTGATTTATTCATTATAGCACCGTAAAACAGGGGCAAACCGCGCCGGCGGATTACTTAATACAAAGTTTACTTTGTTAACTTTCTTGTCTTACAAAGCGGGGATTATCTGGCATCCGGATCGTCGCCGCGGGATATCTTTATCGCCCTCTTATCGGCATACATGAGCTTATCCGACTCCTCTAAGATCGCGTCGATATCGTAAGGCTTGTTGCCCGTCACGATACCGCAGGCGATGACGCACTCGATGCCGTTGCCTTCAGCGTTAACGTCAGCGAGGGCCTTTCTCCAGCGCTCCTCTATTCTCTTGCCCTTCGCCTCATCCGTATCCGCCGCGATCAGCATGAACTCATCGCCGCCTAATCTGAATGCGAAGATATCCTCTTCATCTGCCACCGCCTTTAATGACTTCGCCGCCATGCGAAGCAAAGTATTACCCGCCTCGTGACCCATGGTGTCGTTGATCCTCTTAAGGTAGTTAACGTCGAGGTTAAAGATAGTGATGTGCTCGCACATGCGGAACCTTCCGTTCATGAGCTGGCTGTACTTCGCCTTATTAAAAAGACCCGTCAGGTGGTCGTGCTCACTCTCGTAGACGACCTTTTCGCGCAGGAGGGCGTTCTCTATGTAGAGCTTAAACATGCTGAAATACATCGGCAGCATACGGTCCGAATTGTCGGCCCCGGGCACCGCGACGTAAAGTCCGTACGAGTCTCCGCTTATCGTGCAGCCCTTGGTAAAGCACAGGAACTCCCCGTGAAATCCCGGCAGTTCGTAGTACTTGCCCGAAGTGTGCTGTCCTGCGAACTCGATGAAGTCCATGTCGCTCATCTTTTTCTTGATGACCGTATCCATCTCAGAAGCGAAGACATAGCGCTTAAGACCGCCCATCGTCCTGTCGACAAAGAGCACGGCGCACTCCGCCTGAAGATGCTTAACAACTATCGGCAGACAGCGCGTCAACGGGTCTGACAGCACGTTCATCAAGTCACTTTGGCACGTGGACATCGTTCTCCACATACGTGAATACGAAGACAGATCCTGGAAGATGCTCGCGAAGTCACTGACATCCGTGATCTGGTGCACGAGGAAGCTCTCGCGGTCGATCACGATCTCCTTCGTGCGAACCCTGTAGTAGAGTTCCTTATCCTTCTCCGCGATCTCCCATTCCATGTCGAGGTTTTCCGTCGGGTCCTCGCTATAAAGCCTGCACCAGCGCTTCCACTGATCCTCGCCGATGAGGATCGAACCCTTGCAGTAAAGGATCTTCCACTCGGTGTCCGTTACTATATAGTTTCCTACAGCCGATGACTCGAAATACGTCTGCAGTATCAGATCAAAATTCGCCATACGTTTCTCCTTAAGGCCTCAGTAACGCGCTCTGATATCCATGATAGCGCAGGCCTCGCCCGTCAGCGCGGCATAGACCTCGTTTGTCCCCTTCTCGATGGGTACCGTGCAGCTTACCATGATGCCGCCGTTCTCCGTCGCGAAAGAAACCTTATTACGTCTTCTTTTAAATTCGACTTCGCACTCGAAGCCCTTCTTGTTGAGTGTCTTCCACGCATCCCATCCGTCGAAATTATCCCCTCTTATAACCTCAAGGGTATTCTTCTCGTGTTCGCCTTCGGTTACATCTTCACCGTCAAGGCGGATGCATGCGCACTCGTGGTAGTTCTTGCCGTGTACTCTGCCGTCATCAGCCGTATAGATAATGACGTAAGGGCAGCTCGATACGAGGTTCGCGGAAGGCAGGGTCTTACTGTGGAATGCCAGACGCAGACCGTCGTCGATCTGAACGCCCTCCGACTCAGCGGATCTTCTGTTATCAGCCTGGATATTCGGAATATCAGCATCGAGAAGATTAACGATGCTTAATTCATCCGCGATTCTCGGGATATAGTACTCGCCGATCTTGATGTCGGTCGTCTCGATGTTTACCTTATCGATCGTGCAGTTCTCACCTGCGATACTGATGAACGATGATCTCGCTGAATCAGGCAGCGCGACGATCGTATCGATGGTGTTCTCCGGCGTCTCGATCGTGATTCTTACATGATCCTTATAACGGCTCGCCTCGATATCGTACTCGATATACTCAGAAGGCTGCGTCTCTGCCTTGTCTTTCTTAAGTCTCGCGTCATCCTTTCTCGGGATAATGTCGACCTTCATGTTACGCGCCTTGGTGCTTATGTAATTGCCGTCGAACCAGATCTCTGCGAACTCTAAGTAATGGAGGTTTCTGATCTTACGGTCATCCTTATGAACACAGCCATCGAACGCATCGAACAGGATTATCGCTGGCAGTGAATTCTTCGGCACAGCGCCCTCGTTCACCTTGTATCTTAAGTGGATATTCGTTACCGAATCGACGATCTTCAGACCGTCACTGACAACACCCTTATAATCGCCGAACTTGATCTGCTTAACCTTTGTAAGATCGACAGACTCCGCACCTTCAAGATCGCTGTCCTCGACTGCCTGGAACTTATAATCCGTATCCTGATCGATAATCTCTACCATGGCCGCTGAGAATCTCGGATCGAACTGCTTGCCGGCGCCGCTGATAAGAAGCTCTCTGACTCTTCCCTGCGGCATGGGGCCTCTGGTTCTCTTCGGAGAAGTCATGCTGTCGTATACATCAGCGACCGTAACGATTCTTGCATACAGAGGAATCTTCTCACCCTTAAGACCGTCAGGGTAACCCGTGCCGTCGAATCTCTCATGGTGATGCAGTGCCGCATCCTGAAGATATGGATAATCACTTATCGATGCTAAGATCTGCGCGCCGAGTCGTGTATGCTGCTTGAATATCTCTTTATCAGCCTCTGTCGGCGCGTGCTCTCTTTTAAGCAAAGAGTCAGAGATACTTACCTTACCGATATCGTGAAGAAGTCCTGAGAAGAACGCTTCATTACAAGTCTTGGGATCAAGTCCTGCGCGCTCTGCGATCATGCGTGAGTATTTGGCAACACGCTCAGAGTGACCTTTGCAGTACTCGTCTCTTACGTCGACCGCACTCGCGATGGCCGTAGCAGCCTGGATGAAAGCGTGGAGAATGAGATCCTTCTCCTCGAGTGCCGTGTCGAGCTCTGTACGGGTCTCCGCACTCATCGTATCCGCACTCTCCTTCTGTGCGAACAGATACAGCAATACGGATGTTCCGACCAATGAGATATTGATCAGTGACAGACCGTAGAAGTAGTACTGGATGACCGCTGCGATGACCGGCAGTATGAAGAACAGAACGAGTGAGATGCGGTGTCCTCTCGACAGCCGCTTGTAGTAGTTAACAAGTACTGAGAACTGCAGTGCGACAATCAGGAACGGAACGACGTACGCCAGGAAGAACAGATCTCCTCGTTGGTAATTATTCTGTGCATCGATCGTGTAGTAGAAACCCATAAACTGTGAAGCAACGACCAGTATCCAACCGATCAGTGCGAGTATCTCGACGATACGAAGCCTTCTCGGGATCTTCTTTAATCCCATCTCCGTAAGCGCCAAATCTCTAAGATACAGATTCAGTGCGTGGAGATAACAGATCATCAGGAAGAATACGAGGAAGTTCGATACTCTTACGAGAACTCCTCCGGTTGCACTCGGATCGCCTTTGTAGAAATATGCGAGACGGTCAAACAACAGCATGAGTCCTGCTGTCAGCTCGAGATAAACAAGAGGAATCTTCCTCTTCTTAGGAAGAGTTCTCGAGAATCCCGCGAGAGCAGCGAACGTGATACACACGCCTGCGAGCGCGACCATCAGACCCAGTTGAAAATTCTGCAGGAACTCAATCATTGTCTTTTCCTTCTCTCGGCTTTAACATCATCTGCTCGGGCAAGTGATTCATGATTGTTTGCTCGAGCATTTCAGGATCGACCGGCTTAACCAGATATCCGTTATAACCCATCGACTTGAAGTATTCGTCTCTCTCGACCGCAGTGTTCGTCGTAAGTGAATAAATCGGAATCTCAGGGAAACTCTCTCTTATCTTCGCGACAGCTTCCGTTCCCTCGATACCCGGCATCAGGTCGTCGAGGAATACGATGTTGTAGCCACCGTCCTTAAGCTTGCTTAAAGCATCCTCACAGGACTTGGAGACCGTGATGAGGATCTTCGTAGGCTTAAGAAATTCCTTCATGATATGTACATCAGAAGCGTTGTCATCGATAAGCAGGATGTCCGCATCAGGTGCGATGAACGAAGGCACATACTTAGTCTTATGCTCATCTTCGCCGTCCTCAGAGAACTTACCGATCTCAGTCGTATCAGCGATCTTCTGCCTTACTGTAAGGATGAACTCAGATCCTTCACCGACAACAGATTCGCACTCGATGGAACCATCCATAAGACCAGCGAAATGCTTAGCTATATCAAGACCTAAGCCGGAACCCTTGATCTCTCCGATATTCACTTCATCGAAGTGCTCGTAAGCACTGAAGATCTTCGAGATATCTTCCTTCTTGATACCTATACCGGTATCCTTAACGGAAAGTCTTAACAGAACTGAAGCGTCCGTCTTCTCAAGAACTGCGACCTTCAGCTTAACGCTTCCGGCTTCAGTAAAGTCGACCGCATTAATAAGGAGATTAAGAAGGATCTGCTTGATCTTAACTCCGTCACCATAGAGTCTGATAGGAAGGTTCTCATCGACGTCGACGATGAACTGCAGCCTCTTCTCCTCTGCACGGCTTCTGGTCATTACGATCAGCTCACGCATCATCTGCGCAGGACTGTACTCGACCTCATCGAGCGTCATTCTTCCGGTCTCGATCTTGGTGATATCGAGAAGGTCGTTGATCAGCGCGAGCAGTGATATAGAAGCAGTCTTGATATCCGTCGCATATTTCTTAACGTTACCCGCATACTGCTCATTGCCTTCTGTGTCTTCTCTTAAGATCAGCTCATCCATTCCGATGATCGTATTGATAGGCGTTCGTATCTCATGGCTCATGTTGGCAAGGAAGCCCGACTTCGCGGCATTAGCTTTCTGAGCCTCGTCACGAGCCTGCTGCAGCTCGATGTACTGGCGCTTAACGATAGTACCCGTCATGACACGCCATACGATGACGCCAGCAAGTGCAAGTGCGAGGATCAAGAGGATGATCCTTACTGACAGAAGCTCGAAGAATCTCGGAGTCTTCGTGATATTGAATGTCTCGTCAGACAGAACCTCGTTCGTACTCTTATCGAGGATCTGAATATGAAGTACATAATCGCCGTAGTGAAGGTTCGTGTACTCAAGTGAATCAAGCCTGCTCTGAACCGTCGTAATACCGGGATCGTTAGTACCCTCAAGATATTCGTGAACAGTCGGATTTGACAGTGAGTAGTCAAGAACCGACGGGATGATCTGAATACGTCCTTCGCCTTCAGGGATAATGTAATTACCGTCAGAGTCCGGCATTACCGGGATATCGTTGAAGTAGATATCTCTGATACCCGTAAGTACTGCGGCAGAACTGTCGTAGTAGTTATCGATATTAACTCTTGATACACCCGAGATGCCTGCTACATAGAGGTTGCCATTCTCATCGAGGCAGCTGTGACAGTGCGATACCGGAACACTCGTAAGGCCGTTCGCCATATCGTAGAGTCTGTAATCGTGTACATCATCATTGATAACGTCTTCTGCGCTCGTAACGTAGATGCCCTGTGAAGAGAGTACCCACAGGTTGTTCCTGTTATCAGGTACCACCTCGAAGTTATTGTTATAAGGGAATGACTCTACATTAGTAAGAACACCGTTGATCATGTACTCGATGGAGTTCGATGTAACTACCCAGAACAATCCGCGTTCATCGTCTCTTCTGATTCTCATTACAACGTCACTTGTAAGTCCGTTCGAAGACGACAGATGATTGACCATACCATCTCTAATAACGTAGATACCGTCACCGTCTGTACCTGCATAGATTGTTCCGTCTGTGTCGGCGCAGACCGTGAGGATAACCGTATTCTCAAGTCCGTCAGCATCGTCGCAAACATCAGTGACTGTGTAATTCTCGATGATCGCGATACCGTCATTAGTCGCTGCAGCGATACTGCCGTCAGGAAGCTCCGTGCAGCAGCGGACTCTGTTATGAGGCATACCGTTCGAAGTCGTGAGTGATATGATGTCACCATTCGGCTTCAGGCATACAAGACCCATGTCACTTGTGAATGTGGAGAACCAGATATTCTCAGAACTGTCGAGGAAGATATCACGGATTCTCTGACCTGCAAGATACTCGGTGATCTCATTCTCAACAACTGTAGTATCTTCTGTATCGATTATATAAAGACCATCGTCAGTTCCCATATAGAGAAGTCCGTCATCAAGACAGGTCGCATTGACTACCTGATCGGGGATTCCCGCTACGCTTGAGTAGTTCAGGAAGTTGTTGGTCATGATCTTCATGACGCCGAATCTTGACGAAGCGAACCACATATTGCCCTGATAGTCGGATGTGATCATCTCGAATGAATCATCGATCGGTACATTCTCAAGTGCAATAAACTCGCCGTCCTCATCGATGAATCCTGCGACGTGACCGGCTGCGAGCCAGAGTCTTCCGCATCCGTAATACATACAGTTAATATCTTCCACATCACCTGTATTAATCTTCTCAAGTCCCTGTGAACCTAAGCCGAACCGGCCGTGATAAATGAAGTTCAGAACAGTTCCGTAATAAAGGACTTCCGGCTGTTCAGGGTCTGCAATGATACAGGAGATCTTAGGAATTCCGAGATTGCCGCTGTCGTAATACTCTTCGATACCGTCAGTCGACACGCGGAAGACTCCGCCGTTCTTTGTAAGACCGTAAACATTGCCTGCCGTATCCGATACAAGATTAATGATGATCTCACTGCTTACTCTGTCATCGTCGATGTTATGGATCACGAGGTCGCTGTCGACCCAGCAGATACCCATCGTCGTTCCGATATAGATGATGCCGTCATCATCCTCTGCGAATGTTCTGATCGAAGATGACGGCAGTCCGTCAACCTTTGTGAAATGCATATTCTCAGCGCCGTGCATTACAACGACACCGTTATCGTTCGTGGCGACCCAGATTCTTCCAATCCTGTCTTCGAACATTCCTCTTCCGCTCGTAAGGCCTTCAACGGAAGTGATTCTCTCGAACGCCAGACCGTCGTATCTTATGATTCCGCTGTAGCCTCCGATCCATATATAACCGTTGCTTGCAGCAAGTACGCAGTTAGCCTCCGAAGTCGGCAGTCCGTTAGTCGCATCATATAATTCAGCCGAATAACCTACGCCCGGGATCTGACCTGTTACGGCATATCCGCCTCCGACGCCTGCGGCTGATTCCTGATTCTCTTCAGTACCTCTGGCGAATACGCCAAGAGAGAGCCCCGATATACACAAGGCCGTGATGATCAACGTTATGCATGCTTTTAACTTCAAACGTTTCATCATGCCTCCTTATACTTATTCATGATCTTGACGACTTCGTCCAAAGAATCCATGAATACTTCTACTACCTTGGGATCGAACTGTGTGCCGGCACCCTCCTGGATGATGGACAGAGCCTTTTCGAGAGGGAATGCAGGCTTATAGACACGGGGCGAGACCAGAGCGTCGAATACGTCCGCTACGGACATGACACGTGCAGACAGAGGAATGACCTCGCCGTGCAGGCCTTCGGGGTAACCCCTGCCGTCCCAGCGCTCGTGGTGGTAACCCGCCATGTTACGAGCCTCCTTAAGGTAAACGTCGCCCTCGACCTTGCTGATGGCACTCTCGATGAGCTTTCTACCCTCAGTGGTGTGTGTCTTCATTATCGCGAACTCTTCGTCTGTGAGCTTGCCGGGCTTATTAAGAACCGTATCGGAGACTGCGATCTTACCGATATCGTGCAGCGGCGCGCTCATCTCGACGTCTCTTATGTACTTGTCCGTAAGCTTCTCGATGTAGTAACCGTGGCGCTTCAGGCCCTCGAGGATGATCCTTACGTAAGCCGCCGTCTTCTGTACATGCGCGCCGGTATCAGAGTCACGGGACTCGACCATGTCTGCCATCGTGATGATAAGACCGGTCTGCATCTTCGAGATCTCCTCGGACTTCATCTTGATGTCGTTCATCTGAACAACGGTATCTGATGTCATCTTGCAAAGAGCCTTATACAGGAGCTCCATCTCGTCGCCTGTGTGTATGTCGAGGCTCTCCATCTTCTGAAGTTTCAACGCATACAGCTCATCGTCCATGAACGCGACCTCGTCGGCGTACGCGGTCATGCCCGCGATAGGCATAACGATGCGGTATCTTGCTGTCCAGACTCCGATTACTACGATAAGGATGAAGAAGCCTGCGAAGAGGAGGACAACTCGTCCGATAAAGTCTGTGGTAAATGCGCTTACGACCTCGAGCTTGATGTTTGATACCGCGTAGCAGATGCAGTGTCCGTTCTCGTCGCGGACAGGGTAGTAAGTCATGAGATAGTCGCCATACTCGTCGTGAACCTCGAGCGTCGGGATCTCGTCGCCCAGCAGCAGGTTCTCCCTGTACTGCGCGAACTCAGACTCGTAATCAACGAGCGCGCCGGGAGCGACACCGGGTACGAACCTTCCATCCGGCAGCGTCGCATCCATGTCAAAGACAACACGGCAGCCGTTATTCTCAGGCTTGTACGCATACAGGAACTGGATGTCGTCCGAGCTGTTCATCAGATCCATGAACTTCTGTGCGGTCTCGGTGTAGCCCGGGACTCTGTCGCCGAATCTTATGTAATCGTCGACCTTGGTGGGGTCGATGTAAGTCGATGCTATGTAAGCGATCTGCTCAGCCTGTGCTGCCGCCTGCTCGACGGTCGCATCGTAGTAGTTGATAAGGCTGAACCAAGTGACGATGATCGTCATGATGAAGGTGGACATGACGATCGTGAGGATGGTCCTCATACCGATCGAGATGTGGCCCTTGATGTTCGAAGTAACGGAGCCCTGCTCTTTCTTCGTAAGTCTTCTGTGCTTCCAGCCGTAGACCATCAAGGTCTCGCGGATCTCCTCCGGGATGGTGCCGATGGCGATCAGGGCGATCATGACGGAGATGGCCTTGTCCATGAAGTCCGTAAGGAATGTGGAGACTACGTGGGCACCGAAGATGCTCATATGGAACGTATCCTCCAGCCACTCCATGATAGTTACGATCATCGGTGAGTCAGAAGGCTCGCCATACAGGAACCACGTGATGATCGAGCCGAGGCCGCCGCCGATGAGCGAGATTATCAGGATGAACATAAACTTGCCCGAGACGGTCTTGATCTTCTTGCTCTCGAAGAAGGCTCCCGTGACGATGGCGATCATCATGTTAAGGGCCGCGTAGAAGACAGACTCGCCGTCCATCGTGAAATTGATAATGTTGGTACAAAGCGCCGTGATGATGCCGGGGACGATTCCGCCGACCGCAGTTACGATGATAGTACCGACTGTATCTATGTAGAAAGGAAGGTCTGTCTGCCTTACGAGAGTTGACAGCAGGAAATTAACCGCGATTCCGCACGCGATGAGAATAAGCACGCGAGGTCGGAAGACCGTCCTGTTTCCGGGCGTTCTGCCGGCTATAGTCCCCTTTTTCTGTTCAGAATTCTCTGACACAGTCAACGCTCCTCAATGTCATTTATATTTTATTATTATATAACAGCTTGAGGGTTAAGTTGTGAACTAAAGATTAATTTCGCACTCCTCGTCGGCCACAGCCTCCGCGAAAGCCCGGTCATGCTCGACGAACAGCATCGTCACTTCGCTTTCCTTCACAAGGCGCTCGATTTCTTTACGCATGTAGACATCGATATAGTTCAAAGGCTCGTCCCACAGATACACATCAGCCTGCTCACACAGCGACAGCGCGAGCATTACAAACTTCTTCTGCCCCAATGACAGCGCATCGACGTTGCGGTAGAGCATCTCCCCCGTGAAGCCCATCTTTACAAGTATCGTACTAAACTGCGTCTTGTCGGCGCCTCTGTCCGCGCAGATGTCGTAGAGACTTCCCCTGAGGCTCGAAGTATCCTGCCCGACGTACGAGATCTTGAGGTCCTTGGCTATGTGAACGTCGCCCTCGACCGTGATGCCCTCTTCCTCGGCAACGCCCGCAAGATACTTGATGAGCGTGCTCTTGCCGCAGCCGTTCGGACCCTGAAGCGATATCTTCTTGCCGCGCTCGAGGGTGAGGTTGATGTTTTCGGCAATGCGCTCGCCGTACCTTAAGACGCTTAAGTCCTTCAGAATTATGGGTTTGCGATCATGATGCTCCGAGCCCGTGATCTTCAGTGTCTGCTCACGCTCGAGGTCCTTTAGGAGCGACTGCTTCTCCTCAAGCTTACGTTCATTACGGTTCTCTAGGTTCTTACTGAGGCTCATGAGCTTGCTTGCCTTCTTAGCCTCGAACGCGCGTCTGAAGTGGTCCTCCGCGCCCTTGGGGTTATTACGGCTCTTGTCGCCTTCAGCCTTCTTCGACCACTGCGCATTCTTCTTCATCGCGGCCTCGATCGAGCCCATCTCCTTCTTAATCTGGGCATTGCGCGCCTGCTCGCTTTGCATGCGCGTCTCGTTGTTGTCCCACCAGGTGCTGAAAGTCGCGTTCACAAGCTCGATGCCCGTCCTCGTTATTACGAGTGTGTGGTCCGTACAGTGATCGAGAAAGTCACGGTCGTGCGAGATCATGATGAAGCCTTCCTTCTGCGACAGGTACTCCGCGACTTTCGCTCTTCCGAGCCTGTCGAGGTGATTCGTAGGCTCGTCGATGAGCGGATAAATCCCGTCCGAAGCGAAAAGGTTCGCAAGCATCAGCTTCGTGCGCTCGCCTCCGGACAGCGTCTCCATCGTTCTCCACATGATGTCCGGGTCCGCGCCCATTAAGTTAAGCTCTTTTCTCACGCGCCACTCTTCATTGTCCGGGAATTCCTCCATCGGGAACTCAACCGTCGGCGGCACACCCGTGATGCTGCCCGCGTACTGCAGCTCGCCTTTAAGAAGCTTAAAGAACGTGGTCTTACCGCGCCCGTTTCTGCCCGCGAGCGCGAGCTTCCACGACGTGTCGATCGTCACGTTTACGTTGTTAAAAAGATTATTCTCCGACCCGTCGTATCCGAAGGTCAGATCTTTGATTGTTATCATCGGCATATAGAATCCTCCTTGTAAGATCCTCCGCCGGACAAGCTGTGCAGAACCGTTCCAAAACAAAAGCCGCGACAATCGGCCGCGGCAACAGTGCAAACAAAGTTCAAAGCAATATAAAAAGAACACACAAAAAGACTTATCCGCGAGGCGTTATAAAACTTCAGCAGACAGTAACTTTCATCGGTGTTCCTCCTTGGTTGTTTTCTGTCCTAGAGATTACACGACAACTTACGTCTCGTCAACATAGACCTGAACGTAAGAGATCGGCTTATCCTTCAAAGCATTATAAGACTTCGAATTAAGTACGAATTCCTTAAGATCCTCGTCGCCCTCTTCGAAGCACCGGAAATCGTAAGGTATCTTCTCGCCCTCGGGAATCTCGAAACCGACCTCGAGGTTAAGCTGGAAGAATTCATCATCAGCGGCGGGCGTCTGGCGCATCAGTATAAACGAACAAGGCGGAGTGAACGGACCCAGATCCTTAGGGTAATCACCCGCAGTGTACTGAAGCATCTCATCCTCGACAGGCTTAGCCTTAGAGATTACCTCAAAGAACGCGTTAACCAATTCCTCAAGTGTCATCTGATCGCTGACCGCCTGATGAAGCTTCTCGGCAAGCTTCTCTTGGTTATCGATCTTCTTACGGCCCTTGCCTCCGATTTTCTTCTCGGATTTTGGCGGCAGCAACAGATCGTCCTTGCGGCGAAGATCGTATGTGCCGTCCTCCTTAAGGTCGTTGATACAGTTAAACGCAGTCTTCAGGATAGTCGTGTCGCCGTCATACTCGAACTCGAATCTGGAGACGATCACAGTCGCGACATCCATCATGCTGCTAAACACAGAGTGAATCTCCGAGACACGTCCGTCCTTTTGCACATAGTAAGAAAAATGCGACGGCGTCACGTGACCTCCCATCACCATATAGCATGCGCCGGTATAATACCCGTCGTGGTACTCGAAGATCTCATAATTATCGATGAATCCGCCGATTCTATTCCACACACCCATCGGGCGGTCCACGGAATCAAGATAAACCGTAAGACTTGTCGGCACATGGGGATCATTGGGAGACGACATCGCTGAATGATAGTAACGACCGAGATACTCTCCGTGCTTGTCCTTATCCATCAAAGCCTTGAGCCTGGGATCAGGATTGCCGTTTACCTCGAAGGCATCGTACTGCATGAGATCCACCTTCGTGATATCGTGGCTGTCAAGGTATTCATTCATCCCGTCAAGAAGCTCATTTACATTCTGAAAGTCCATCTCATTCCTCCTTCAGATCAAAAAGTATCTCTGTCCTGAATACAAACCCGCCTGACTTCGGCTCGCACTCGACAGACAGTTCTCCGCCGTAGTTAGCCGCAGCCTCCTTCGCATTGATAAGACCGAAGCCGTGGTTCTTCTTATCATTCTTATGCGTTTCGATCTGTCCGTCAACTATCACCGGACATGACAGGCACGGATTCGCAAGCGATATCATGAAGAACTTATCAGTCCTCTTGAAGATCAGCTCTATCTTCTTAAACTCAGGATCGACGCCGGCAAGCTCCTCGTTGCTTACTGCTTCTATCGCATTGTCGAGAATGTTCGCGAGTATCTTACACAGGTCCACGGGCGTAAACTCCACTCCCGAGATAACGCCGGAGACCACAAGCTCAGCGTCTGCCTCCGAAGCCTTACGCTTCTTGTCGGCGATGATCGCATCCGCGATGGTGTTTCCCGTGTGGGAGCTAACGTCGGCCGCAGTAAGATTGCCTCCCATCTCCTCGAGGTAGTCACGCATCCTGTCGTATTCGCCGTTCTCAAGAAGCAGCATCAGCACCTGCACGTTGTTTTTCATATCGTGTCTCATGGCGCGGATCTCAGTGTCAGCCTTTGCCGACAGTTCAAAGAATTTCGCTTCGGCTTCTATGTACTCCTCGTTACGCGAGTTAAGTTCCGCGAGGTCGTTACGCTCTTTTCGCGTCACGCGCACGTAGAACAGCAGTGTAACGAACGCGAGTGCCGAGAGTATCAGCATAATGATCGACGGCGAGGATGAGCGAAGGATCGTCGTGTCTGCGTAATCCGACGGAAGCAAAGACGTGAACAGCGTCAGAATAAAGAACAACGCGATCAATACCGGCATCGGCAACGGCACATCGTCTCTTTTACGCCTTACCCTCGCGATGGCGACGAAGAGCAGGAACTCAAGAAGCAGAACCAGCACCTCGTACCCCAGGTACCGTAATGTTATAACGGCATGGTTGTCAGTAACGCCTAAGAGGTTTATCTCCTCGCGAAGGCTCGCGAAGATGGAACCTAAGTCAGTGATGATGCTCGTCGCGAAGAATACTACCGCGACTCTCTTGTACCACTTCTCTTTGATATTGAAGCCGATGACGAGCATCATGAATAATGACAGCAACAGCATCGGCAGGTCGGTTATGATGATCGTCTCTTTGATCTCGCCGTAGTAACCGCTGAAGAAAGTGAAGAATAAACCTGCAAGTGCCGCCACGATAAACGCGAAGCTGTAGATAGTCTTCTTGTGTTTAAGTCTGTAACGCAGGACCTCGTCGATGAAGTAGACCGTCATGGGCGACCCCAGGCACGGCAGGAAGATCAGAAGCACGTATATGACTTTGACCATTAGATCACTCATGTCAGCGGCCCGTCCTTCTTACATACTCGAACAGCTTCTGCTTGGCTTCCGCCGACGCGCTTCTTGCCACAGGCAGAACCTGCCCGTTATCCATCGTAACTTCAGCAGCCGCCATCTTCTTCACGCGACCTAAGTTGATATAGTACGAGCGGTGGCACTTGTAGAAAGCTTTCGAAGAATTATCCACAAGCTCACACGCTTCTTTAAACTTCATGCGAAGCTCGACGGTCTGCCTTGTGAACACAAACCTCGTCGAATTATTCGAAGCCTCGACGTAGATCAAAGCCGAGATCGAATTAACAATCTGCTCGCCGTCTTTAACAAGAACTATCTTCTCGTCGACCTTAAGTTTCTTCTCGAGGTCCTGCAAAGTTTGACGAAGCTTCTCGCGCTCGACGGGCTTACCCAAGAAACGGAAAGCCTGCACCTCATATCCGTCCATCGCCATCTCCGTGTGAGACGTCATGAACACGATCGGGATGTCTTTATTGAACGCGCGTATTCTCTTCGCAGCCTCCATGCCGTCGACGTTCTTCATCTCGATGTCGAGGAAGACAGCGTCGAGTTCGAAGCCGTTATTAAAGCTTCTTATGATCTCCTCGCCGTCGGCATAGTGAAAACACGAGACGTCCTCGCGCCCGTACAGAGAAGCTATCTCTTCCGTAATCTGCTTACGGAAAACGTACTCGTCATCTACTACTGCAATGCGCATATGAGTATGAACACTTTCTTATAATCTTCGCCTAAGTTGTAGCGCTGCATCTCGGGGCGCTGCACAAGCTTCAGCTTAAATCTGTGAAGCTCCGCGATCTTATTCGCGACACTTAATCCCAGTCCGGACCCGCCGCCTGTGCTTCTGGACTTATCCCCCATAACAAACGGCTCGAAAAGTTCCTTCGCCAACTCCTCCTCAATCGGCGCACCCGTATCTGCGATGTACACTCGCACCTCATCAGGCTCGGCTTTGACATACACGCCCAGCTTCGTTCCTTTGGGATTGTGTTTAACCGCGTTGGTGATCAGGTTATTAAATACACGCGTCAGCTGCACCTTATCTGCATCGATCATGATCTGGTCGTCAGGTATGTCGACATCGACCTCATCACCTGCCGCTTCGATATCGGAGAAGTTTGCTGCGACGCACTCTCTTACGAGCTCGCAGATATCTGTTTTCTGTTTTGCCAAAGTGAAGCCCTCGCTGTCGAGTCTTACGTAGTCGAAGAGCATCTGAACGATATCGTTCATGCGAAGCGTCTTATCGGAGATCGCGTCCAGGTATTCTTTCTGCTGATCCTCTTTAACCATGCCGTCAGACAACGCCTTAGCGTAGCCAGAGACTGTGGTCATGGGAGTCTTCAAGTCGTGCGCGATGTCGGAGATCATGAGGTAACGCTGCCTTTGCTCCTGGGCACGCTCCTTCTCGCGCTGTGCCTCGAATTCCTTAAGCTTACGCGTGACGCGGCCGGAGAAGACGACGCCTCCTGTCACGAGTGGAAGGAGGGCCATTATGATCACGCCCAGAAGGCACAATACAACGATCCACTCCGAGCTGCCGGGGAGGTCTCTGAATTCTGAGAATGTGGTGACTTTCTGAAGTTCCGGGAAGACGTTATCAAGCACGAGCGGAATGATGTCATTAATCAGCGTGAACAGCATTATGAACTCGACGACCGCGATGATAACGGTAGTCCAGATAAAGCGTTTGATGATATAACGCTGAAGTTCCTTCTCGGTCATTACTTATCCATCCTGTAGCCCAAGCCGCGCAGTGTCTTGATGTAGCGCGACGGATCTTCTTCATCGAGCTTGGTCCTTAACTTACTGATCGATACCATGATGTTATTGTCCGCGACGATGAAGTCATCGCCCCATGCATATTCATAGATCTGCTGCTTAGTAAAGACCTTGCCGGGGCTTTGCATGAACAACTCCATGATCTTAAATTCAACAGGTGTCAGTTCGATCGCCTCATCGTCTTTTGTAAGAACGCACGAATCGGTGTCGAGTGTCAGGTCTCTGACTTTAAGAGCTTCCTTATGTGTAATCGTCGCGGCGGATCCCAAGTCTGTGAATCGCCTCATGTGAGACTTAACGCGTGCGACCACCTCGAGCGGATTAAAGGGCTTCGGGATATAGTCGTCAGCACCGAGATTAAGTCCTAAGATGCGCTCGGCGTCTGCAGTTCTTGCAGAGATTATTATTATCGGGATATTGCTCTCTTCCCTGATCTTCTTCATTACCTGAAGACCGTCTATACCGGGCATCATAATATCGAGAAGACAGATGTCGGGTTTGTTTATTCTAACTGCTTCGAGAGTGCCGGGGCCGTCCTGCGCCTCGACCACTTCGAATGATTCATTCTCGAGATATAGTCTAAGGAGATTTCTTATCTCCTTCTCATCATCTGCAACCAGTACCTTGATCGCCATATTTCCTCCCCATTGCCCCATGCAAGCAGGAAAACCGGCGAGGATCTCGCCGGATTTCCCTTTGCTATTATACCTTAATTCCTTTATGTTGAGGGCACATTGTCTTATGCATTTACTACCTTAACGTCTGTTGTTGTACCGTACTTGATTGCCTCATAGAGAGCAGCCTGTGTGGATGCCTTGTAAGGCTCTGACCAGAAGATTCCAACGAGTCCGCATGTTGCGATGGATGCGAGGTCCCAGAGGATGAATGACAGATCGAGCACGAATGCCTTCCACTTGTTGCCTGTCATAAGCTTCTTAGACTCTGCGAATGCTGCTTCGGTTGTCATCTCAGGGTTCTCAGAGAGAAGATAAGGAATCATCTTGTACTCATAAGCCTTGACGATACCGGGGATGACGAACAGCATGCTCCAAAGAACGATGTACAGATCTCTCAAGAACATTGTCTTAACGATGTTCTTGTAGCTTGAATCGAATGCGAACATGATGTTGCTAAGTCCTGCGGGCTCATCGAGGTTTCTTCTGAAGAATCTCTTGCAGCCAAGCTCCAGAGGATTAGCGATGAATGCATCGATTACCAGTGCGATAACGAATATGAAGAGGGCTGCTACTGCCATTACCACAACGAAAGCTACCATTGCTTCTGCGGGGATATCGATTACCTCAGACTCTTCCTGTGCTTCCGTAATCTCTTCCGCACTCTCATCCTGCTCACCGGAGGGACCGATGCCGATTGATATGTCGCCTTCGTCATCGTTCATATCAGCGTCGAATGAGAAGTTCCAGTCCTCGTTTACCAGGTTGATCGAGTGTCCGGCGGACTCCTCATCCCTGTGTCCGAAAGCGTTTCCGCCGCCTCCTCCGAATGCTCCGGCTGTTCCACCTCCTACGATCGCGAGGATCAATGCTGTCGCTACGCACTTCCAGAAGTTAGCCTTGAAGCTGCTCTTTCCCTTTGTCTTAATCTCTTTCCTTTTCCATGTTGTCATTGTAAGTTGCCTTCCTTTCGTTTGATCTTACAATGCCATTCTATAGGTCGAACCTTAACGGACAAATCGCTGAACCTTAACTTAACCTTAACGTTGTCTGATGGTTTCTTAACTGCCGCCGGCGCCTGGGTCAGCGCCAGATCCAGTGCCACTTTTCAGAAAATGGCACTACTTTTGGCACTGAGAGCGCCGTAGCGCCAAATCCAGCGCCACTTCGGCGCAAATGTCACCGAATGTGGCGCTGGGGGGAGGGTATGGGACTTGGAGGTCTCCATGCTGGTTAGTTGGCGTATTAATTAACCGACCGTCTTACCGCTGTCGATGCGGACTGTACGAGTTCCGTAAGCGGCGCATTCGTCAGAGTGAGTAACCTGAAGGATCGTCATTCCTTTCTCTTTATTAAGACGGGCGAACAGTTCCATGATCTCCTTGGTCGACTTGGAATCGAGGTTACCTGTCGGCTCATCGGCCAGGATAACCGCAGGGTTGCCGAGAAGCGCTCTGGCGATTGCTACGCGCTGCTGCTGTCCGCCGGAGAGTGTGGCCGGCATAGCTTTGCGCTTCTCGGTCAGGCCTGTGATGGAAAGTATATCGTCAAGATCCTTCTTTAATTCGGATCTTTTCTTGCCGTTGATCGTCGCAGGAAGAAGAATGTTATCCTCGACATTAAGATTCATTACGAGGTTATAGAACTGGAAGACGAATCCCATGTTCTGAAGTCTGAGCTTAGACAGTTCGCGGTCCTTCAATGATCCGATATCCTTGCCGCACAATGTGATCTTGCCGTCGAACTCTCTGTCGAGTCCGCCGATGAGATATAACAAAGTCGACTTACCGGAACCCGATGCGCCCATTAAAGACACAAACTCGCCTTCACCTACATACATGCATGCATTATCCAGAACCTGATTAAGGCTTGTATTCTTACCGAATGCCTTACTTACATTATTTACTTCGATGATAGTATTCATATTACTTATCTCCTTACTCATTACTCATACTTGATCTGCTCAGCGATCTTCATCTTGCGAAGATTCTTAACCGGGAACAGTACTGTCAGTGCGAACAGAACAACCATTGCCGCCCACATGATAAGGATCGCGGGGATGTTGATCTGCAAAGGCAGGTTGATCGCATCTGTGTTATCGACCGCAGCCTTAACCACATAGATCAATATGGTTCCGACTATCGCACCTACAGTTCCGGAAACTGCTGATGTTATAAACATCTCGCGGAACAGAATGCCTGACAGTGTTGCTTTATCCATGGAGGTCGACAGCATGACTGCGCATTCCTTCTTACGTCCCTCGAAGCCGATAAGCTGATTCGAGATCATACCGATACTTGTCATTACAAGTGCGACCAGGATAACCGCTGAGAAGATCGTCTTGATCTGAGTTGAACTCTGCTCGTCCTCAGCGAGAAGCTCATCGCGTGTCTTAACAGATGAATATGCATTGACACCGTATGTCTTGATAGTATTTGCTACGCCGTCAGGATTCGAAGTCTTGATGACCATGTAGTACGGCAGATCGTGATAGATGCTGATGTACTCATCGAGGCTTATTACGAAGTTATTATTCATCGAATCGTAGCTTACGATGTTGAAGAACGACACAATCGTGAATGTCTTCTCGACCGGGAATACACCTGAAGGATCAAATGTAATCGTCAATTCGTCTCCGATATCAAAACCATGCCTGCGTGCCCAAGATTTCTCGACGCAGATCTCGCCTGCGTTCAGTGACTCAGGAAGATCGTAGATGCTTGTATAGTACTGATATCCTCCGTCAGGAAGACCGTAAACTTGCGCGATCTTTCTCTCACCGTTTACATCCAAAGTCTCCATCTTGTCATAGACGTATTCATAATCATCAACATCATCAAGATACTGAACATATGAGAAGTTCTTAGGAGCGGACATCATCGTGACCTGAACATCATACTGATATCTGTCAGCTGAGAGCATTCCGATCATCGCCATGGCGATGGAGAATACGATGATGCACATCGCGGAAGATGTTGCACACAGCACGCCGCTCGTAACTGTACTCTTCTTGGAGATAGTCTCGCGTGAAGCCAGCGCCCATCTTTCCTTATCAGCCTTCAAAGCCGAATCAGCGATCAGGCCTGAGAAGAACTTCAGGATCAGAGGGAACAGGAACGCCAGTGAGATGACACCGAAGATAAGGCAGAAAGCTGCGAAGAAGATATTGTTCTTAAGGAAGAAGAATATGATCGAGAGCACGCCTGCTGCGATACCGATGATGCGTCCTGTCTTGCTGAACTTATACTCTGTGTCTCTGTTATCGAAGATGATATCTCTAATCGAGATTCTAAGAGCTCTAGTGATCGCACGAAGCGGGATGAAGCACTCGATAGCGACTGCACCTACAATTACACCGATAGGAAGCAGCGCGGACATAGAAGGTGTATCAAAAGCAACCGCCTGTCCGTCCGATGTTGTACCTGTCAGCATCGCTGCGTACATTCCTGCTCTGATTGCAGAATACACAAACACTGCCGGTATACTTCCGATTACAGCATAGAGCAGATTCTCGAGGAGCAGGATAAGTCCTGTTCCCCTGCTGTCCATGCCGAGGCTTCGAAGCGTTCCAACGAACGACATACGCTCGCCTACGATTCTGTCGCAGATGGAAGCCGTTACGAATACAACGAGCAGGAATGTGACTGCGAATACGAGGAACATAACGCCGAGTATCTGACCGAGAGCTTCCTGGATTGACTCGTCCATCGCGAAGTTCTGAACAGAACCTGTGGGGTAAGCCTCCTCGAGCATCATCTGTGCCTGTTCAGCCTGATTATCATCTGCAAGGTCGATCATGACCATGATCGATCCGGGCTTACCGCATGACAATATCTGAGCATCATTCTCTGTGATCAGAGCACTGTCACCGTTAAGAAGAAGGCTCATCGGATCCGACTCAACAATCTGTGAAACGATAAACTCGTGATCGTCTCCGTGGTTATCGTGAAGGATGACCGTATCGCCTACCTCGACGCCCATGTCTTCAGCAGCCTTATCGGTCAAGATCGTGTGTCCGTCTTCGAGCTCGTAATGAGCGATCATCTCCATTCGCTCTGCTGCCTCGAAGTCCATACCGTACACGCTAAGATCCTTCTGAGTCGCATACATGGGCTCGCCTTCGATATCGCAGTAGATCATGTCTGAGAAATATCTCAGAACAACCTCATCATGCTCCGGGAAATCCGCAGGGATTCTGCTTGTATCCTCAGCAGTAGCCGTCAGAACAAGATTCGCATTACCACCGATCTTGCTGTAAAGGTCCATTATAAGGTTCTTCTCAGCAGCGCCGAAGTCGAAGCAGAACATCGCCACGAAGCTGCACATGAAGATCGAGAAAACTACCAGAAGCGTTCTGAAAGGCTTCCCGAAAATATTCTTTAACGTTGTCTTAAGTACAATATTCATCTGGCTTCACCTCCCGTCAGTACCATCTCGAGATACGATTCTCGGGAGCGATCCACATGCCGTCGCCCTCCTGCACATCGTATGTCTCGTAGAAAGCATCGAGAGTGGAAAGTATCGCATTAACTCTTATTATCGAGGGGCTGTGCTCGTCGTTATCAATCTGGTTTATAACGGCAGTATCAAGCTCCTTGCCGCACCATATTGTGGCGTAGCTCTCGAAAAGCTTTTCGAGCTGTTCGGGTGTGTGTGCGAGTGTTGTGATGCACTCGAGCGAGCCTAAGTCAGCGTAGTTCTCGCCGAGTGTCTGCTCGCCGTCAACGTGGTAGACGCCGAAGACAGTGAAGTTGTCCTCGAAGTAGGAGACTGCCTGAGCATTGCGTGCATTCAAGGTAGCGACGTCCTCATCGCAGATCCACGAAGGGTTATAGTTACCGTCCTGGTCGAATGCGATGCAGTTGCTGTCGAACGCGTGCCCCATCTCGTGGCCGATTACCATGCCGAGGCCGCCCAAGTTAGTGTAGTAGTCCTGGTCGGGCGAGAAGAAAGGCTCGATCGTGATAGCCGCAGTGATAGTGATGTTATTCATCGACTGATCGTAGCAGGCATTAAGCATCTGCATGGGCATGTTGGCTTGAGTTCTGTCTACAGGCTCTGCAAGGCTCGCAGTCTTTTCCGCACGCTCATGAAGTCTGTATGAAAGATAGAACGAATAGTAGTCGTCGTAGCAAAGATCTGCCCACTCATCGGGGTCTGCTCTGCCGATGCTGCCGCCAGTTACATAGACGATGTTGTCGAGCTTAACGAGAATGCTCTGTCTCGACTCTTCAGAAAGCCAGGTGGCATTCGTGATGAGATCCCTGTATCCTTCCCTGATGTCATCACACATGGAGATTAAAGCTTCGTCTGTCTCCTCTGTATAATACTGCTCAAGATAAAGCGGATCTGTCTGATCAACGCAGTTCTGATGAACGTAAGAGCGAGCCTGCTCTTCAGGTGTTGCATAATCGATAGTTACATAGTCTGCAAGTGCATCATATCCCATTGCGACAAAGTTTTGGTATTCCATTCCAAACTGTGCCAGTTTCCATGCTTTGAGGGCATCAAGATTATCTTCTGTGAGCGCATCATTCAGCGCGCCTAACTGTCCCAGATCAAGACAGGCGAATTCATCAAAGAACTCGGAGTCATATCCCAACTCGGTAAGATAAGCCGCGAAGTCCACATTGCTTAAGATCGCCTGCGCCTCATCAAATGTCAGCACCTGATAATAATCAATGGGGAACAGTTCTCTAACGACTTCAAGGTCGGTCGCATTATAGATATCCATCGCGATATAGCCGAGCTGCGTTCCGATCTGATCAGATGAATCCTTATCGTGACCCATTGCCTGACAGTAAAGGCTCGCATTCGTCTTAACCGTATCAAGAGGTGCGTATGTCTCTTCGAGCGAATCAAAGTCCGCACCGAGGAAGCCGCTCATCTGCTCGAATCCTAAGATTCTGTGATCGGCATTTAAGTAGTTAAAATCAACTCCGACATTAAAGTATGAAGGTACCGCATAATCTCTTGCGATGCGGGCATCAAGCTCCAAGAACTCCTCAATCGAACTTACGCCATCGATCTCGTGCAAAACCGCATCGAGGTCTTCCGGCACCTCGGCATTATCCGGATCATAAGCAAGTCTTAAGTTATATGCCTGCTGGATGATGTATTCTTCAGTTCCGTAAGCATACCCCGAACCTGCAACGACCTCGTCGATGATCCCGTCGATCCTGTCATCAACAAGAGATCCGTCAAAAGCCGTTCCTGCCTGGGACGCACCGTATTCGAACTCGGCGTTCGCCAGGGCCTCCTCATTAACGTACATGTAGTAATCATCCTGCGGTCTGTATGGTCCCTGCTGAACGACGACGGTCTCGGACGTCTCGCCTGTTTCAGAAGGGATTTCCATATTCACTGAACAGCCGATGATAGCTCCTGAGGCTATCGTGGCTGAACAAAGCAGGGCCAATCCTCTCATTCCTCTCATATAAAATCTCCTCACCATTCTCAATGATGAGGAGATAGTATCATCGGGCCGGACCAACGGGTGGATTATGTGGTCAATTGCAGCTCAATGATGGTGAATTGCAATTATTAATGTCTCTACTGCCGCCTTATTCCCGCCTGCCGGTGAACATGGTGCCGATCGAACCGAGGACAGCCACACCTCCGATCGCGATGAATAACCAGCCGAGCCAGCCTGTCTCGCCGCCCATCTGAGCCGGGTTATCGGGATTGTAGTAGATAGTGATCATCTGACCTTCTGTCATTCCGGACTCCCAGACGTCGGAAGGACCTGCATAAGTCTGACCGTCAACAACATACTCGACGTAAACTGTGTGCGAGCGCTTGCTGTGTTTATTAGACGTTGAATGATTGGTCGTCGTCTCGATCTTGGTGATCCTTGCCTGCGCCGGCTCATAGCCGCTTAAGCGGTAGAACTGCATCCAGATGCCCGCTCCCAAGAAAGCAAGGCTGATGACCAACATAAAGATACCGGTAAATACTCTGCTGACGTTCATAATCAAATCCTCCCTTTAAATTATCTGTTAACGTCTATCCACCTGTTCTGTGCCTTCGGAGCCGCATGGCTCTTGCACTCATTTACTGAATTAAACTGTTCTCTCTTTACTATGTTGAACTGATAATCGAGACCGAGCAGCTCGAAGCCTGTCTCTGTCTGAATGATCGCGAGTCTCTCAACAGGACATACCTTGAACGCCTCCGGATCATCCTCGAGAGGGATCTTAATGTCGTAGTATCTGTTGTAGTAAGAAGTATATGCGACTACCTTGCATCCTTCGATAAACGCCGGTATGTCTCTGTTGTAGCTGTCCTTCTTGTTCATAATCATGTCAGGGATAAACCTTATGAAGAACAGCGGGATACTTATATCCACCAGCGCGAATACCGCAAGCCACTTGATAGGTGACAGCAGAAATCCCGCCGCGATAAGAATACCCGGAAGAAACGGAACAGCAGAACTGTGATGCCCCGTCTTCTTACTGACGATCGGCATCACAACATAAAAGATGATAACCAAAATCAGGCCCAGTCCGACAAGAATGTCGCACAAAAGGTTCTCTTTAATAAAATCAGTCATAAACGCCCCCAAGACTTATTGTTACTATTATACACATTATTCTTCGGCGGGTTTATCTCTGCTTATTCTTCTGGATGTCGATGAGATTGCTCTGTCGGGACACACGAGGATACACAGGTGACAGCCGACGCACTTCTTGCCGTTAAGCCTGACCTTCCTGTTCCCGTCCATCGTGAGCGCATCGTGACCGCCGTCTGCGCATGAGATAACGCAGCGACCGCAGCCCATGCACTTATCGTGATCGAACTTCGGGAAAAGTATCGTGTCTCTCTCGAGCACTTCAGTCGTGTCGCTTATCGAGTCGAGCGCGATGCCTCTTATCTGCTTGATATCGGTGACGCCCTTCTCCTTAAGGTAACGGATCATGCCGGACTTAAGGTCGTCAATGATCCGGTAGCCGTACTGCATGACCGCAGTAGTGACCTGCACCGTAGCGGCGCCCAGAAGAAGGAACTCGAGAGCATCAGTCCACGTCTCGATGCCGCCCATCGCGCTAATGTGCTTGTTCTTAAGATTAGGATTATGGCACAGCTCTTCGATGAATCTTAATGCGATCGGCTTGACCGCATTGCCGCTGTAGCCTCCGACCGCTGACATGCCATGCACCGCAGGCTCGGATACATATGTATGCGGGTTGATCCCGATGATGCTCTTTATCGTATTGATCGCTGCGATTCCGCTCGCGCCGCCTCTTATCGCGGCGTCTGCGGCGGGGCTCATGTGACCGACGTTGGGAGTAAGCTTCGCGAGCACCGGAAGGCTCGTTCCCCTGCATGCACGCGCCGTGAATCTCTCTACCAGTTCGGGCGACTCGCCGATCGCGGATCCTAAGAACCCTTCGACCATATTCGGGCACGAGAAGTTAAGTTCTATCGCATCCGCGCCGTTCTCTTCGCATATACGCGCGAGGTCCTCCCACTCCTGATCGTTCTGTCCCATTATGGACGCGAGTATGAATTTGTCCGGATAATTCCGCTTAAGTTTCCTGAAGATCGCCATGTCTTCTTCGACAGTGTGCGTGCTTAACTGCTCGATATTCTTGAAGCCTATGATCGTACCTGAACTTCCACAGATCGCGGAGTACCTCGGGGATGTCTCGTGAATATCTATCGAACAGATCGTCTTGAACGAGATGCCTGCCCAGCCCGCTTCGAATGCGCGGGCGCACTTATCGTATGTGCTTCCGACTACCGATGACGACAACAGGAACGGGTTCTCAATCGGCTTGCCGCAGAAGGTCGTCTTCAGGATATCTTCGTCGTTATCTATCGCTTCGACTTCGGGCTTGATCTCATCGTTAAGCCTCTTGATAAGATCCTTGATGTGAACCTCGCCCGGGCGGACGCATGCCTTCTCACATGGAGCGTCACAGTTCATGCACGGGATACTGTCAGGAAGGGACGCCGCCGCACACGCTTCGTTATCGAACCAGATGCTTCTTAGACGCCGCGCGGGATCGAGCCCGCCGCATGCCTTGGAGCACGGCGCATCAGCGCAGAGCACACACCTTATCATGTCTGAGCGGTGGATCTTTTTCGCAAACATAGGGGCGCCTCCTTTACCGAAGGTAGTCCCCTATATTATACAGATTTTTTGATATTCACGCCCAGTAACCTACGTTGTCTATGATGAGCGCGCCCGCCTCGGTTCCGTCCGTTGTAACCGTTATGCCCGTTACTGCCGTGAAGTCGAATCCTGCCGCCTGCGCGAAAAGCTCCTGCGTTATCACTACCCTCTGCATCTGATGCTTGTACTCGTAGGAGCCGAAGAAGACATCGTCCTTCCAAAGCTGCACTGCAAGTGTGTGGTAGATGAATGTCGGGTTGTCGACAGTTACCGTGTTGCCGTTGATATCCGTGAGTGTGACGGTGTAGTTGAAGCCATTTTCGATGCTCTCTACTTCCATCTCGTTCATGTCAGCAAGCGCGAATGAGATACTGCCGTTACTGATGTCGACCGCGTCGAAGTTTAGGGTAATCTCAGGCGCGGACTCCTCTTCCCACTCTACGGAAAGAACGTAGTTCTCGCCTTCGCCGTTGTCGCCTCTGCGGTAGGCTGAGATGGTCCAAGTGTCTGTGCCGCTGACTTCTACCGACTGCTGGGCGCCGATGTCTACAGTGCCGTCGAACGTGAACAGCTGCTCAAAGTTACTGTCTTCGTAGTTTGTGATGTAAACCGTGTCAGGCAGGACGTTTCTGAACGCGTCTACGTTGCTTAGAAGCTCCTCGTAAGTGTTGTCGATGCCAAGTGTCGTGTCGAGGAAGACTCTGATGTAAGAAGCCGCGATGGACTGCTGGTCCTGTGGATCCAGGAAGTTGTGTGTGTTCAAGTATCCTGCACATGCGCCGGGGTTGTCGTAGCGGCCCCACTGCGTGTTGAACTGACCGTGGTTCGCGCCGAGAATGTAGACCTCGGACTTTAAGTAGAACTCGTCTGTCTCCCCTGTGAACGTTATGTTGTTGTACTGCTTCTCGCCCATCATGTCGCTTACGTCCTGGTCGTTAGAGCCGTGGATGAGAAGGTAGTTAACGTCCTGGATCTCGACAGAGCGGCTGACCGGTCTGTACTGGTCGACTACAGGCGCGATCGCGACTATGGATGTGATGTTGAAGTGGTAGTCGAAAGCGACGTTGCCGTCCTCCGGATAGTAGTCCAAGTCGTTGAACAGGTATGCCGTAGCTACCATCTCGCCGCCTCTTGAGTGACCGCCGATAGCGACTGTGTCCTCATCGATAAGACCTTCTATGGCACTGCCCGCTGTCTCGTTAAGATCGAAGATAACCTTCATGTTCTCGAGAAGCAGGATGGCTCTCAGGTCGTTGCCAACGCCAGACGCGTTGATGATGTTCTCGTCAACGGAGATGACAACGTAGCCGTGTGACGCGAGTGACTGACCTAAGTAATCGTAGCCGAGGTAAGACGGAACGTACGAGTCGTGGTTGCCGTGAACGATGAAGAAAACGGGGCAGTTTGTCTGACCCTGCGGATACCAGATCTCGCCCTTCACCGGAGTCTCAGTAAAGTCGTAATCGTTGAACGCATCCATGAGCGCCTCGATGCCTTCCGGTGCCTCAGCCTGATCATAGATCGTGAAGTCGAGCGTGTCGGTGACGATGTCGTTGTCCGCCTCGGGGCCGTAGCTTAACTCTTCAACCGTGTAAGGGCCGTCCTGCATGTACGCATCGAAGCCCTGAGCCTGCGCGGTCTGTGTTGCCGGCGCGAAAGATGTATAGAACTCGATCCTGCTGTCGCCGAAGATGTCGTTATGGTATGTGTATGCATATCCGCCGATGACTGCAGCGCACAGAACGAGTGCGATGTAAGCGAAGACCTGCTTGAATCTCTTTGTCCTGATGAAGCCCCAGATGATTCTTCCTATGATGTTGACTGCAAGTGCGAGTGCGTATGAGAACAGAAGCGCGCCGGGAATCGCTTCACCCTGATTCGCAGCGATGTTTGTAAATGCCACCATGGTGAATGCAGCGATGAAATAAGCTCTGTGTCTCTTACCGCCAGCGAATAACAGCTTGAACAGCAGTGTCGCAAGTTCTGTGGCGATCGCTACTAACGCTGCACCGATGATGAATATCAGTACCGCGTTGAATTTGTTGTATGTGTAAGAATCGAGTATCCACCAGCTAAACTGCGAAGCAAGGATGAGTTCCAATATCATCGCTCCCGCGCGCCCGCTCTTCATGAACTCGCGCGCAGGCTGCGTCTTACGCTTTATAAAGCTGAATGGCTTCTTGATCTTCTCTTTAACACTCATTTAAGAAATCCTCCACTATACTTGCAAACTGATCGGGGTGCTGGCCTTGAGGAGAGTGGCCGCAGCCTTCCATTGCGGTGTACTGAAGGCCGTGCTCGGCCGCATAGTTTTCGACGAGTTCCGCGGGGCACGCCCAGTCGCACGAACCTGATATGAACAGGACCGGAACCTGATACTGCCCAATATCATAAAGATTGAAGTTCATCATCGCCTCTTCGAGCGGCGCCTGAAGCTCCATGTAGAATGGATCGCCCATCGTGGCCTTGATCTCCAGAATGTACCATCTTGCATCATCTACACCCAGCACAGGTGAGAAAACAGCAGCCGCGGTAGCCGTATCCGACATATCCGTCTGCGGGTGATATTGGGAAGTGTATTCGCGAAGCGTCAGCAGGTGCTCAAGCGACAAGTCGGACATGAAATCCTCATAAGCCGCTTCCATCGCTGAAGTATCGTCGCCCCTCTCTTGCGCGATGCGGAGGGCATCCTCATAGGAATAAACCTCGCCGTAATAATCGGCCTCATTAACACATTGACCGACACCTATATATGCAGACACCTTCTCGGGGTGCGCCATGACGTAAGTTGAACCGAGCATTGAGCCGTAAGAGTGGCCGAGGATGATGACCTGATCCTGACCGAATCTGTCGCAGCAATAATCTACAAGCGCATCGAGATCGGCGAGCTGCTGCTCGAATGAAAGACCTGCGTTGTGGGGATTAACATCGGCATTGTGGTAGTACGAACGTCCGCAGCCGGTCTCATCCCAGGAGACAATCGTGTAGTCATCTGTAAGGTAATCCTGCCAGTCATAATCAACAAAAGAACTAGGTGCTCCGGGACCGCCGTGAAGCGAGATGATAACGGGATTCGACTCGGAAGTACCGAAGACATTAATGAATCCCTCACTGCCGTCAAGCTGAACATAGACCTGCTCGTTCACGCCGTTGCGGTAAACCCAAGCACGCTTGATCTGGTTTGCATTACGTCCTGCGATAGCGACGATAAAGAAACCGAACACTGCTACCAGAAGCAGGATGCCAACAACCTTCAGTGTGCCGAGAATGATTCTTACAGGAAGCTTCTTCTTGGGCTTCTTACCATAGACCTCACGTGCATGCTGTGTGTGGATGCCGATGTGACCGATGCCGAGGATTATCGAGCCTACGCACATCAGGATGTTTCCTCCGTAGATGCCAAGGAGTAGGAATGCGAAAACAGGGTACGTCGCAAGTGCCAAAGGCATGCCGCAGAAGCCGCGGTAGAAGTCCTTCATCGACTTTTCGGAGCGGAAGTAGCGGACCCATGCGATGTCGTAGAGCACCATCATGAGAAACGAGATGCCGAGCACGACGAGCCAGAAGTTCCAGCCTTTGTAGTTGAAGTCGGAGAAGAGTACTGCGGTGGGCGTTACGATGAACTGTCCGACGCGCTCGAATGCGAGAAGGATCTTGTTCTCTTTCGCCGCATACTCCGCGTAGCCCTTCGGCTGATGCTTCGTCCAGATGCCGTTCGGTATGAGCAGCATCGCAAGATAAATTAGACCGATGTAAGAAAAACCAAAATGCATATCTATACCCCCTTAAGCGATATGCATCATATCGCGAAGTATAGATTTCTGTCAACAGGGGTTTTAGAAATTTTGCTGTTTTTCCTGAAAACTCAATTAAACCAAGACAATGTTCAAGACAATCAAGCTGATGCCTGGGACTTCAGGGTCTTCAGGTACTTCTTGTGCTCGTACATTCTCTGATCCGCGCGCTCGAAGATGGAGTTGAAGTCACTGTCGCGGCCCGCGCGGAAAACATCGAGTCCGGCAGCCACTACGACCTGACCATTACGCGCGTGATCTTCCATCATCTCATCGAATTCTTTAAGCAGATCAAGACGCTGCAGATAATCATCGCCTTCGAGCACTGCAACGAACTCATCACCGCCGATCCTGTAGACCGCGCTGTGCTGGAACTGCTTGCAGATATACTCACATCCGCTGATGATGAACTTGTCACCTTCTTCATGACCTAAGTTATCGTTAATCTGCTTCAATCCGTTAACGTCAAATACGATAATGCCGAGTTCCTTAAGCTGGAGAGTATCGATGCGCATATCGACATCAGCCTTCATCTCCTGGAACGCCTGCTTATTCTTAACACCGGTCAGAGGATCGCGGTATGCGATCTGCTTAGCTGAACCAAGCTCTTTGCTGTGATAGATTCTCTCGCCCTGGATAACGAATGTATGAATTATGGTTGCTGCGATAATGCATCCCATCGAATAGAAAGGCACGAACGGAGCGAGTGCCTGGAACAGGATGAACGCAGCCATGACAAGACCTGATATACCGATCGCGCCGTGATTAACCTTATTGATTCCTTCAGTCCTGCTCGATTCCATAAGTGAGAATACCGAGGTGAACAGATACAGGATGACCTGCGCGATCAAAGAGATCATTCTGGCCGTACCGGTACTATAATCGCCGTTATCATCAAATGTGAATACTACAGGAGTCAGGAGATTAATTAGCAGTGAGAGGATCTGGAAGATAAAGATCGCCCATGCGCCAACCTTGATCATCTCACTGAATCGGTCATTACGCTTAAGGAATGCGACAACAAAATTTGTCCACATAACAACTGACCATACCATCGACATGAAGAACAACAGGGTATCAACATACGCGATGGGGATCATCTTAATCGCTGTAAAGGAACCCCAGAGAATATCCGCTACATAGAATACAAGAACGCTTAAGAAATAATGTCTGTATCGTTGCATCTCATAGGAAAGCTTTGATGCACTATCAGGCATCAGCAACTCTACATTGATAAGACAATGCAGCACCAGTGCTAATACTCCTATGATCGCGTAAAACATATTACCTCGCCTGCGAGAACGAAACGGACTTTATATTCTTAACTGTCTTTGATTATAGCATACAGCCACTACAAGAAAATAATAAAGATAATATGTCACTCAATTGTCAATCGAAGTAGGAACTTAACGTCTCATAAACCTCGAGCGCCTCGCCATCAAGAACACCCGTCACATATATGGTATGAGCCTCGCCGTCCTCACCGGTGTACACGAAGTTATAAAGAACACCATCAGGAGTATAGTGACTCTGAGGATTAACAATCTCGCCCTCCAGTACGCCGCGAAGGAAATCCTCCACAAGACACAGATCATCAAAATCGACGATCGTTGTACTGCCCTGCAGATCAGTGCTCGAACGCTCCAGCGTCGCATCTGAACCGACAAGATAAGACACATGCGACGAATAGCCGTCACCTGTATCCATGGTAACAACCGTCACCCTAAACTCCCACTCATCAGAAAGCTCAAGCACATCATCATCAGAAGCAGGCGCGGGCGTCGGAGAGGGCGCCTGATCAGGGCAAATACGAATAGATAATCTCAGCGATATCCCCCATCTGTCCCCTCGCGCCGTCGGATACCATCAACTGATGATACACATTGTTAGCATCATAAAACACATAAGAATAAGAGTTCGCATCACACGAGTTATAATCATTCACCGTCTCATCATGTGAAGACAGGAACTGGCATGCCATCGCATAGACAGTAGATAAGTCCTCATCCGACATATACTCTTGCTGAAACTGCGGATCGCCCTCACTATAGATCCCTGTATACTCAACGCGGCCGTCATAGTACACGGTGTATGTATCGTGCAGCCAGTGATACTCAGCTTCGTTGTACTCGCCGCCGTTGCCGATGCGCAGCTCAAACATCACATCATAATCGTCCATACCGGAAGGAAGCTGATACTGCTCGGTTATGCTCTGGCTCTCGTCCGGAGTCTCACGTCCGCCATTATCCTGATTGCACGCTGCCAAAGTCCCAAGCATCGCCACTGCCGTCAATACACACACACACTTCTTCATAACAAAAATCCTCCGTCTTCCCTTAAGACGGAGGATAGTACTTGTTGGTCACAATTTCATTTCTTTAAATTTTTTAAGCACCGCCTGCGCGAAAAGCTTATGCCCTTCCTCATCAAAGTGTTCGTCGTCAACTTTACTCGGAGAAGCTATATCCGAAGCCGCCAGGAAGTGCAGTCCGCGGCGCACGGCTATTGCCTCATAAACAGCTTTAAGCTCATGACTTACTTCGATCGAGTGCTTATCAAACTCAGGATCCTTCTCGGGCCTCCACACATCATCGCCAAGATAAAGGGGCGAGACCAGTAAGGTCTTAGCGGGATCAACGAACTTCTCAAGAGCATCGAGGTTCAATTCGACGCCTCGTCCGATCGTGTAAGAGGAAACTCCGTAGATCGTCTTGCAGTCGTTGGTGCCCAGCATTATGATCGCACCGTCCAGAGGGAACTGACTCTCGAGGATACCGGGGAGAGAAGAGACTCCTCTTCTCCCCGGTCTTAACGGGTCCTCGTAAACCGTTGTCCTGCCGCATAGGCCTTCCTCTATGATCCTCGTATCAGGTAACAGAGACTGCAGGATCCCTGTCCATCTGATCTCACTCGGGAATCTTTGCTGCGGCTTACTGCCGGGGATCAGACCCCACGTGTTCGAATCACCGAATGCGAGTATCGTGCTCATGGGATCACTTCTTTATATCTGCTCTCCATGTTGCGGGCTTGAACTCCTGTACAAGCGGCAACAGGCGCTGATCTACATCAATCTTGAATACTGAGTTGAAGTTGTTAGTAGCGATCATCTGACCTGCAAAACCTACGATAACAACAAGCTCCTGATCGTTGAAGAACTTCTTCAACTCAACGAACAGCTCATCTGAAACTGCTGTAGGATCCTTAACGATCTGCTCTGCCAATGTGGTGAGCAGTGTCTCCTTCTCGTCGTATACGAGGTTAGCAGGATCGAGGCCCAAACCCTTAACGTCGCTTATGAAGAATAGCGAGCACAACTGGCATGAATTCGTTGTGGATATCTTATGTGCGAAGAGGATAGCGTCCTTCTGCCCGATTACTTCTACGAGGCGGTTCCAGGATGTATACCAAGCCATGAATGCGTCGTATGTAGCAGCGTCATTGAGAAGTCCCTTCTTCATGTTCGTTACTGCGTTTCTGCCTGCGAGCTCGTCATAACGCTCCTTCTCTGCGCCTGTAGCTTCGTTCTGTTCTACCAATTTGATTCTAGCCATTGTTATGATCTCCTTTGTGATTGCTAATTAAAGTGCTATTTGCAAAATATCGATTATCTTCGATGCGTTAAGCGAAACATAATGCCCAACTTCACCGCCGGCGGTCGCACGCTGCGCCATTACTTCAAAGTCTTCGTTTGTTATTCCGAGCTCTGACAGATGAGTCTTGAGTCCTAACTTCTTGAAGAACAATTCGAGTTCAGAAGACAAAAGCAGTGCGCGTTCTTTCTCTGAATAGTCGTACGGATCTTTGCCGTAAACTCTTGATGCGAGCAGTGCGAGTCTCCAAGGCTTGATGTCTGCGATGTACTTCGTCCATGCTGTGAAGACTACCGCCATGCCCTCGCCGTGTGTGATGTTGTATTGTGCGGACAGCTCGTGCTCGATTCGATGTGATCCCCAGTCAGCTCTTCTTCCGGCATCAAGGAAATTATTATGTGCCACTGAAGCGAGCCACTGTATCTCTGCTCTTGCGTTGATGTTTGTAGGATCCTCGAGCAGCCTGTCTGCGTTTACCAGTAATGCTCTGATCGCACCTTCGATGAGATAGTCAGTTGTGTCTGAATTCTTCTCGTCGGAGAAGAATCTTTCCAGAAGATGTGACAGAACGTCTGCGATACCCACGTTAGTCTGATAAGAAGGAAGGTTCGCAGTGTATCTCGGATTCATTATCGCGAACTTGGGGATAATGCGGTCATCCTCGAAGCCCTTCTTCCACTCTCCGTATGAGAGGATAGCGCAGTTAGATGTCTCGGATCCGCTCGATGCCGTTGTCGCGATGACGCCGATGTTAAGGACTGTTTCAGGGTTTACGCCCTTATCGAAGAAATCCCAGACATCGCCATCGTACGGTATACCGAGAGCTATTGCTTTGGCTGTGTCGATGGAGGAACCTCCACCGACAGCCAGAACAAAATCTACTTCGTCTTTCTTGCCTTGTTCGACAAGCTTTCTTACAAGTTCGATGGAAGGGTTCGGTACTACTTCGCTGCTCTCGGAAAACTTAATACCTAACTCATCAACGGCAGCCTTGATAACATCGTAGATGCCGAGAGTTTTTATGAAGTCGCCGCTTGTAACCAGCAGCAAAGAGGTAACCTTATAATTCTTAAGAAGCTTGCTTAAACTCTGCTCTGCACCCTCACCGAAAACTATCTTAGCCGGGTTGTAGTACTCAAAACCTATCATCGTATGTGATCTCCTTTTTGTACGAGATTAGTTTCCGTAAAGGGGTACTACTGCACCGTCGTATGTGTTGTTGATGTACTCAGCGATTTCAGGTCCCTGGAGTACTTCTACGAGAGCCTGGAGTGCAGGATCGTCAGCATGCTCGGGTGATGTAGCGATGATGTTGCCGTATGTCTGTGCAGCGAGTCCGTCATTTGCCTCTACTGCGAGTGCCTGACTTACATGGAGTCCGCCCTCGATAGCGTAGTTACCGTTGATAACCGCTACGTCTACGTCAGGGAGTGCTGCTACAAGCTGCTCAGGTGCGAGCTCTTCGAACTGGATGTTAAGAGGGTTCTCAACGATATCTTCTACTGTAGCGTTGATGCCTGCATCGTCACTCAATACGAGGAGTCCTTCCTGTGCGAGGAGGAGCAATGCTCTTGCTTCGTTTGTTACGTTATTAGGTACTGCAACAACTGCGCCATCCTGAAGGTCGGCAAGATCAGAAACTCTGCCTGCGTAGATACCGAACGGCTCATAGTGAACTGCACCGATGGATACGAGGTCTGAACCGTTCTCGAGGTTGAACTGATCGAGGTAAGGTACATGCTGGAAGTAGTTAGCATCAAGTGAACCTTCGATAACGCCTGTGTTAGGTGTAACTGAATCTTCGAGCTGAACGATCTCAAGTGTAATGCCCTGCTCTGCGAGGATCGGCTTTGCTACTTCGAGAATCTCTGCGTGAGGAGTGATGTTAGCGCCTACTGTGATGACCGTGTTCTCTCTTGACTCACCGAGTACTGTGCCCTCTGTCTCATCTGCTGCGCAAGCTGCGAAAGAGCTTGCGATGGAAAGTGTTACTGCTGTTGCGATTATTCTCTTAATTGACTTATTCATTTTTGTGATCTCCTATTTGTTTCAATAATGTTTTTTGTTTTGATTTGTTTGGCATAAAAATGCCCGGGTGGCGTTCATTTACTCCCGGGCACATGGCATATGTTTCAAAGCATTTTGCTTCAACATCGTTCTTTCTCGAGGCGCGAGTTAATGTTCTGCGCCGAGGCCATTTGGCGTACCCGGGAGTTCAGCATTCGACAACACATCATGGTATACATTCTCGTGTCTCCTTTCGTTCGTGATGGTGATACTATAATGCATATTACCTACCAGTTCAATAGGTAGAAAATGATAACGGGTTATCAATCGAATTGATAACCCGCCATATTACTTGGAGCTATATATTGCTAATACTATTTATCAGTAGACCTTCAGATAGAACACTAACATTCTTCCGTTGAACACTATATTCTCGACATTAACTGCCTGCCCCTGTATATAAGCGTTAAAGTCCTCTGAACTGCACCACAGATTATCATCCGTCTGCGGAACTTCTATATCGTAAAGCTCGATATCAGGGAACTCACATTCCTCCCACTCGTACTCGTCCCACAGCCTGTCAGCCTCTTCCTCGCTTAAGTAAAGGACACCAGCATACCAGGGCTCAGTCGGTCCCACTGCAAGTCTGTCATTCGACTGCCAGTAGATCTCCTCATACTCGATATCTGTATAATCCAATTCATCAAAATATCTTAGAGTCACACCGTCGCCTGAGTGCAGATCATGCACGAGCTCCTGCTCCGTTCTTGACGCGGGATCAAGCTGATACATAGAGTAGCAGCCCGACAGTGTAAAAAGAATTGCTGTTGTAAGTATCAGGTTAATAGCTTTTTTCATATATCTATCCCCTATTCTTTCTTTATTAACTAGCACTATACTAACAGAATTCTTAAAAAATCATTAAAGGCCTGTCATCTCCATCTGTCCCGTGACACTGAGGTAAATTATCAGTATTAGCGAACCGATAAGAATAATCGCACTGACAATACCTATTACTTTTCCTGCCGGGTGAGCGAAGTTTACGGTACCACCGTAGCCAAAACGCTTTTCGACGTTGAGGCGCGTGTCGTTCGGGTTGTAGTAGAACATGCCAAGAACCCAGTTGTCGTCGTCATCAGTAAGCTCGAGTTCCGTGTCGCGTGCGTATCTGCTCTCGACCTGTCTTTGATTGATGACACCGATTATAACAACCACCATTATCACTGCTGTGTAACCTAAGGTGCTTATGAGCACTGCCGCCTCGCTGTCAGTAAAGAACATCAGGGCATTATTTGCGATAAGGTACAGCGCATTCGTCCAGCTCATAGCGATGAACAGATCCGCCCATGTCTTCTTCTTCGCTCTGCTGTAGTTCGCATTGATGCTGCTGTCGCGGCTTATTACCATATTTCTGGCGTTGTCCATCATAACTGCGATAGGAACAATGATAGCTGCTATGAACAGGAACGACAGGCTCATTACAGTAAGCGCGTACTTCTGGGCAGCGGGGGTTACACCAAAGGCGCCAAAGTCTATAAGGACTGCTGCAATCGTGCCGAGAAGTGCGAGTACATTAGGAAGAATGATCCAGGCAAGCTTCAGAGCGTGCACGGTGTTCGTGCTCGTAAGGTCTGTATATGTTACGCCCGACTTCGTTATGCCAAGTTCTTTCTTAAGATTCTTAAGCTCCATGTTGCCCTTCCCGTAAGGAGCTGCCACCAGGAACAGCGCGAAAACAAGCAGTATCCACGCGAGCAGCGTGCCGCCGTTAACCGGCATGAAAAGCATGATGACGCTCAGGATAACGACAATTGCCGTAATGATGAGCCCGCCCTTACGTGCGGAACTTACTATCGCATCAAACTTCTCCTGTCCTTTACCCTCGTGAAACTTCGGGTTATCTCTTACGCCGAAGATCATATTCTTCTTTCCCGGATTCCCGGAGAAACCAAGCATATACATCAGAATAGCTGAAGGAACTATGCAGACAAACATTATTACTTTAATAAGCCATGTCATAACTCTACCTCCTATTCTCAATAGAACTCATCTATGAGTTTCTTCAGCACGTCTTTGCCGACGCCTGACAATCTTGCTTCTGATACGATGCGGCGAAGCTGCAATTTGTTCTCTTCGCTTATTACACCGCTTTGTGTGATCTGCTCACGCACTCGCGCGCCGTTCTTACGGTCGGTCATGATATAGCCTTCCTGCTTTAACAGCTGATAGGTCTTGCTGACCGTCATCGTATTGATTCCTATCTCGAGCGCGAGAGCTCTTACCGTAGGGAGCTGCTCCCCGGGCTTCAACTCGCCCGAAGATATCCCCATCACTATCTGGTTTCTGATCTGCATATAGATAGGCACATCAGAGTATTCATCTATCCTTATGATCATGATTCCACCTTCTTTCTTCTGATCGACCATGCACCAAGGATCGCTGCGAACACGACTAAGGGAATCATCGCGATAAGTCCTTGGGGTAAAGGTCCTAATACCATGTACTTGTTGATATCGGGATTATTCGCATTTATGAACAGCTGAGGGATGGTAGCGATCGCATTGAATGATCCGTGTAAGAGCGCTGCATACCAGATACACTTTGTCCTGTCGTAGATGATCTCCTCGAATATACCGATTACTATACAGCAGATCGTAAATACAACAAGTCCCAGTACAGGGGCGCCAAGATAGTCGAAGCCATACTCGTAGCCGCCGAATATCATCGCAGGAAAGTGGAATACTCCCCAGATGGTTCCGCCTATAAGCCACGTTCCGACCTTACCGAATCTCTTGTTAAGTTCCGGATACAGGAATCCTCTCCAACCGGCCTCTTCGCCGATGGCTGTAATGATATTTATGAAGGGTGCTATAAGCACTGAAGGAACAAGTTGTACGATCAGGTATGTCTTCATATCCATTCCCGCCTGCTCGAGCATTTCCATAAGGTTCACGCCCTGTTCCTCGGCCTGAGCGATCAGCATTGATCCGCTGCCGTCAAAAAGACTCGGAAAGATCCCGAAGAACAAAGCTGTTCCCAGGGCCGTCGGAATGATCATGGCATATGCGCCGAAGAAGAGCCATCCGATATTGCCCTTGAACTTAGGCTTCCAGCCCATGCCCTTCAGATTCCCGTTCGCGATCAAAGCTGCAACCAAAGGTGCGAACATACAAACTGCCAGGCATCCTCGGAACACCATAGTCCCCGTCATCCCGGGATTATTAACCGCATAAAGCGATCCGATGATCTGCAAAGTCCAAGCGATCACATAGGTGATGCCGACAAACTTGATTACTCTCTTCTTATCCATAATCTACCGCCTTTCCAAAGCTTCTGTATGCTTTGTATTAGTCCTTGTAATACAGACTATACAACCTTCAGATTTGCTTGTCAATAGATTTTGGAAGAGCCCCCTTGCACTTAATTCGAAAAACAAAGAAAAAGTGCAACAAACAGCCTTATTTATTTCACCTTTTTACGAATACTTATAAATAGTGCAATAATCGCCGATCATTTTGCACTTAATTTCCTTATACAAGATTTGGTGCAATAAAACGCCATAAAAATTGCACCTTTTCGCCAAGGAAACGAAAAGATGCAATGAACGTGCTTATCCAATCAAGCTTTACGATGCTTCTTCGACAGTCGTATGCCAAACTCCTGTATCAGCATTACCATGATGATCAGCAAAGTGACCGTCGTCCACAGCACCGGCTTGTCATACCGGTAGTATCCATACTGCAGCGCGATAGCGCCGAGGCCGCCGCCTCCGATGACGCCCGCCATCGCCGAGTAACCGAGGACAGTCGCGACATTGATCGCACCACCCTGCAGCAGCGACGGCATAGCCTCAGGAATAATGAAATGAGTTATCGTATACATAGGTGATGCACCCATCGATGTCGCCGCCTCGATGATGCCGGGCTGCACTTCGTTCAATGACGCCTCGACCATTCTCGCGACGATCGGGATAGCGCCGATAGTAAGTGGCACGATGGCCGCCGTGGTGCCGATCGACTTACCGACAACGAATCTGGTAAACGGGATCAGCAGCACCAGCAGGATAAGAAACGGCAGTGATCTCGTGATATTAACAACCGTTCCTACAACTGCATTCACCGCCTTGTTCTCGAGCAGTCTTCCCTTCGACGTCGAGTACAATACCACGCCGAGCGGCAGTCCTACCGCATATGAGAACAGCGACGCGAAGAACGTCATTATAAGCGTCTCCCACACACCTGTTATGATCGCATCTTTTATATAATCACTCATCTTAACTTACCTCCGCCACGGACAGCCCGCCGTCCTTAAAGAAATCAATCGCGGTCTGTCTTTCTTTATCACTCTCGGGCAGTTCCACGATCATCTGACCGTACCCGATACCGCCGACACTCTTCGTATTAGCGCTCAGGATATTTACCTTGATGCCGGTCTTCTCCACGAGGTTCGCGATAAACGGCACACTCGACTGCGTCCCGTCAAAGACAAGCCTTATCACCTTCCCGTCAGGATGAGACGCCTCGAAAGGATTGCTCGGGAACACGAGTTTCTTTGCAGCCTTGCTCCGAGGATTCGAGAAGACTTCCTTAACGTCTCCGATCTCCGCAAGATTACCGTCGTCTATGATAGCGACACGGTCGCATATCTTCTCTACCACAGCCATCTCATGCGTGATGATTATGATCGTTAACTTTCTTTCTTCGTTTATCTTCTTAAGAAGGTCCAGAATCTCGCCCGTGATCTTCGGGTCGAGCGCACTCGTAGCCTCGTCGCACAATAGCACCTTGGGATCTACTGCAAGTGCACGCGCTATCGCGACGCGCTGCTTTTGTCCTCCCGACAGGCGTGCGGGGTACTCGTTACGCTTTTCGAGCAGGCCCACGATCTCGAGCATCTGCTCTGCCTTCTTGCGGCGCTTCTCGCGGGGTGTGCCGATAATCTTCAGCGACTGCTCCACGTTCTGGATAACCGTCCTCTGGTTAAGAAGATTAAATCCCTGAAATATCATCGATATCGAATGACGAACTTCGCGAAGCTCCTTCGGCTTTAACGCTGCAAGGTCTTTGCCGTAGAAGCTGACGGTGCCGGAAGTGACTTCCTCGAGGCGGTTCAGCGTCCTTACGAGCGTTGACTTACCCGCGCCGCTCATTCCGATGATACCGAAGATCTCGCCTTCCTTCACTTCGAGGCTCACGCCCTTTAATGCCTTAAACTCCTTGCCGTCATTCTTATAGGTCTTGTAGACATTATTAAGTTCGTAAACGTTTCCCATTAATCAAACAATCCTTTGCTTAAGTAACGGTCTCCTCTGTCCGGGAATACCGTTACAATGTTTCCTTCGTCGATCTGCTCGGCTAACTTCAAAGCTGCAGCCAGCGCCGCGCCCGAAGACGAGCCTGCGAGTATACCTTCATGAAGCGCAAGCGCCCTCGAAGCCTCGAACGCCTCATCGTCTGTTATCTTGATAACCTTATCTACCAGAGTGATGTCCATCGTGTCTGCGATAAAGTCGTTACCTATTCCTTCTATGTTGTAGTCGAAGTGCTCGCCGCCGCCGATAGTGGAGCCGTAAGGGTCAGCGAGAACTCCGGTGATCGAAGAGTTCTGTTCCTTCAGGTACTTCACAACACCTGAGAAAGTTCCGCCTGAACCCGCACCTGCCACGAAGTAGTCGATCTTGCCGTCAAGCTGGCGGTAGATCTCGGGACCAGTTGTCTCGTAATGCGCGAGCGGATTCGCGGGGTTTCTGAACTGTCTTAACGACACCGCTCCGTCTATTGTCTTAAGTATCTCTTCCGCTTTCTGCTCAGCGCCGAGCATACCCTCTTCTCTTGATGTATGTACGATCTCAGCACCAAGCGCCTTCATGACCTTCTGCTTCTCGATAGAGAATTTCTCGGGCACTGTGAAGATAACGTGGAAGCCCTGATTAAGAGCTGCGATCGCGATGCCGATACCTGTGTTGCCTGCAGTGGCATCAACGATGGTTCCACCCTCCTTAAGGATCCCGCGCTTCTTCGCATCGTCGATCATGTATACTCCTACACGGTCCTTAACCGAACCTGCGGGGTTCATTAATTCAAGCTTTGCATAAACATTTACTCCGGGCTTAACGCCCATATGATTGATCTTAAGGATCGGAGTATTGCCGATCATTCCTCTTACATCTTCAAATACGTTTTCCATGGTGCTCTCCTTATGCCTTAGCGGAATTCTTTATAGCCTGCTGCAGATCGTCGATAAGATCATCCACGTCCTCGATACCAACAGACAGTCTTATCAGCTCGTCCACGATGCCTACTTCCTTCCGGATGTCCGCGGGGATCGCAGCGTGCGTCATGGACGCAGGATGGCATACGAGAGACTCCACGCCACCAAGGCTCTCCGCCAAAGTGATGAGCTTCAACTCCTCGAAAAACTTCTTATAGTCATACTTCTCATCCAGCACGAAAGATATCATCGCGCCTGCACCGTCAGCCTGCTTCTTCTGAATCTCGTAGCCGGGGTCAGACTCGAGGCCGGGGTAGTACACCTTGCTTACGAAGCCGGAGCCTGCAAGCCACTTCGCGATCTTGTTCGCGTTCGCCACATGTCTGTCCATTCTTACGCCTAGTGTCTTGATGCCTCTTATGATGAGGAAGCTGTCCCAGGGAGCGAGCACGCCGCCGATAGCATTCTGAAGGTAGTAGAGTCTGTCGGCGAGCGCCTTGTCGTTAACTACTACGAAGCCCGAGATGGTGTCGGAGTGGCCGCCCAGGTACTTGGTGCCGCTGTGGATTACTATGTCTGCACCGAGTTCGATCGGGCGCTGAAGATATGGCGTTAGGAATGTGTTGTCTACGATAACCAACTTGTCGTACTTCTTACCGATCTTAGATACCGCTTCGATGTCCGTGATCGTAAGTAGCGGGTTCGCGGGTGTCTCGATGTAGATCGCCTTAACGTCATCATCGATAGCCGCCTCGACTGCCGCGAGGTCAGATGTGTTTACGATCTTATATGTGATGCCGAAGTTCTTAAACACATTGTCGAGGATACGGAATGTTCCGCCGTAGATGTTGTCGGATACGATCAACTTGTCGCCTGACTTGAACAGTGACAAAACGGTATTGATAGCCGCAAGTCCTGATGCGAATGCGAGGCCGTACTGTCCGTGCTCAAGATCTGCGATCAGCTTCTCGACTGCGGCTCTTGTGGGGTTGCCTGTTCTTGAATACTCCCAGCCTCTGTCCTTGCCAAGACCATCCTGCTTATATGTGGAAGTCTGATAAACAGGGACGTTAACTGCGCCTGTTGTCTCGTCTCCGTCTATACCGCCGTGGATAAGAAGTGAATTGATGTTTAATGTTTCCTTGCTCATTTGTTATTTACCTTCCTTTATTTGTTTTTAAGTTAAAAAAGCCCGGGGCATTTCGCTCCGGGCGTAAAAGACATGTTTATCTTTAGAATTCTCAACATCGCGAAACATCGAGGGACATATCTTCCTTCGCCCGGGTAAGATACATTCGACAACACACGTTTCTCATAGTTGGATTTCCTTTCGTTTTGGTTTATGTGAGTGATTATAATTCTACTTACCTACTGTGTCAATAGGTATTAGAGATTTGCATATGCCATGAATATGGCTTTCATCTTTTCGGGATCATAAATGTAGGTATAATCGTGTCTTCTTCCCTCGTAAACAAGATCGCCTTCCTTATAGACCTGAAGGCAGTTGGTCGGCACCTCGATCCAGTGCCCGTCATCGAGCGGATGCGTCGAGAATATGATGCCGTCTGAAGTCGTCTTCTCATGAAGCGTGCCGGGCTCGTTCTTATGCACATACATGAATTCGCCATCGAAGATCATTAGGTTCACCTTCTTACCGGGCACGACCTTCGCGATCACATCCTCGATCAAGCGCATACGGTCCTCGGCATCGGCAACATCCATACTATTCACGCGCTCGATAAGATACAGGAGAAGTCTCTCACTGTCAGTACTTCCGTCCTGCACATAGTAGTACTTGTCAAGCACAGGCGCATCGAAAAGCGTTCCGTTATGGCACAGCACCCACTGCCTTCCGAACTTATCTATTCCGGTAAAAGGGTGCGAGTTATTATCACTGACTTCACCGACGGTCGCGCTTCTTATGTGACCGATGCAAAGCTTGGTCTCGAGTTTCTGGTCAAGAAGCGCATGAAGATATGTGCTGTCAGATGCCTTCAAGTATTCTTTGACTATTATCTCGAACGTGTCGTCTTTCAGGTAGAGGCCCCACCCGTTCTTATGCTCCTCGCTGTGAGAATAGAAGGTCTTAAGCGTATCGTTGACCGTTATCTTGCGCTTTGCTGTTACTGCGAAAAGCTCGCACATGCTCAAGGTACTCCTTCTCTTCATAAGAAAGATTTCCGGATGCGATACCTATCAGGTGATCAGACCACTCGGCTGCAGTCTTACCGTTATAGATAACCGCATCAAATCCGTCTTTCATGATTCTCTCTACTGCGTCCTGAACAGAAGACGCATCGTTTGCTGATTCAAGCTCCTTATCAAGCAGCGTCAGCGCGCTGTCAGAATATACGATACCCTTAATAAGTGCAACATAGCCCAAAGCTTTCTTTACCGGCACCGCGTCAGCAACTCTGATCTCGATATATTTCTTCACGCGGAAATGGAAGAATCCCATCGAGATTATGTGGTCTATATTCCTGGGATCTTTTCCTTCAGCGACCAGATCCAGCGCCGTCTTTCTTCCTACGCCTTCCGTCACTCCGTCTTCCGTATAAAGGATCAGCGGAACGTTGCAGATAACCTCGGCCATCTTGTCGTATCCGAAGTCTTCATCGAATGAATACGGAACGAATCCCGTTCTTGCTGGATCGATATCATCCCACTCCTGAATGCGCAGAAGATGAGGCTTATCACTTACTCCCGGCAGTGTGGAATCAGGATTGCTTTTATTCTCCATCAAAATCATCAGAACAGGACTTATCTTCTGGAGCACGCGAAGTTTTCTTACCATATCTTCTTCAGAAGAATAATCGACCGACACCTGAGCAGATCCCGACGCACGCATCATGTACTTGCCGTATTTACCCGACGTCTTGAAGTAATTATCCATGTGGTTATATCTCTTTTTCGGCGACAGCGTGATGTCGTCGGCAGTGATCACCCCAAGCTCCACCAGAGGCAGATTGCCCTTGGTGATCATGCGGTATCCGCGCTCTTCGAGAAGCGGGGTCCACAGATCGACAAACTTCTTATAGACCTCCTCGATCTCATGAATCCCGGAATACGGATTGATACTGATCTCGAACTGGCACGACGGTTCGAGGCTCGTCGCATATTCGTCAGTCGTATAGCCGACCGGGTATCCGTCCATATAGATGATCTTCGCACCAAGCGAATCGCCGACCTCCTTGATCAGATTCGAGATCTGATGAAAGTCGATCTGAATTCCGTTCTCATTAATCACAAAATGCTCGATCTCAAGACCGAGCTTCTGTGATGAGGTTTCTCCGCTTCTTATGTAATCGGAAATCTCTTTAATTAAACTCATTAAGCACCCTGCCCGTGTTCTTCGTAGTCTTTCAAAGCCGCTTCGATCGCTTCCTGCGCAAGTACCGAACAGTGCATCTTGTAGTCAGGAAGTCCGTCGAGAGCCTCGGCAACTGCCTGGTTGGTTAACTTACGAGCTTCCTCGACGGGCTTACCCTTGATAAGTTCAGTCGCCATCGAGCTTGATGCGATCGCGCTGCCGCAGCCGAATGTCTCGAACTTAACATCCTCTACGATATCGTTCTCTATCTTCAGGTACATCTTCATGATGTCACCGCACTTCGCGTTACCTACTGTGCCGACGCCGTTCGCGTCCTCAAGCACGCCTACGTTTCTGGGATTTCTGAAATGATCCATTACCTTTTCGCTATATAAAGCCATGTTAGTGTCCTCCTTAAAGAATGAATGCAGTCTTGCCTGCGACGAGGTCTCGCCAAACAGGTGAGAAACCGCGCAGGTACTCGACGACTTCCTTGACAGACTTTACGATGTAGTCCGCGTCTTCGTCCGTGATGTCCTCACCTAAGCTGAGCCTCAGCGAACCGTGTGCAACGTCGTGAACGCGGCCGATCGCAAGAAGAACGTGTGAAGGATCGAGAGAGCCCGATGTGCACGCACTTCCGGAAGAAGCTGCGATGCCCTTGTCGTCGAGAAGAAGCAGCAGGGACTCGCCCTCTATGCCCTCGAAACAGAAGTTGATGTTGCTCGGAACTCTGTGCTCGAAGTCTCCGTTCAGAGCAGAGTGAGGAATCTCATTAAGTCCCTCGATGATCCTGTCTCTAATGGGTGTGAGCTTCGCCTTGTAATTGTCGAGAGCCGCGACCGACTCCTTCAGTGCAGTTGCCATCGCTGCGATGCCGGGAACGTTCTCAGTGCCCGCTCTCTTGCCTCTTTCCTGAGCGCCGCCCTCGATAAGATTCGTAAGCGCGATGCCCTTCTTAACGTAGAGGAAACCCGTGCCCTTAGGTCCGTGGAACTTGTGTCCGGACGCGGAGAGCATGTCGATATTGTCCTCTTCTACATTAACCTTTATATGTCCTACAGCCTGCACTGCATCCGTGTGGAAGATGACCCCGTGCTTTCTGCAGATGGCACCAATCTCGCGGATGGGCTGTATGGTTCCGATCTCGTTATTTGCATACATGACAGTTACGAGAACTGTGTCCTCGCGGATCGCATTCTCGACTTCCTCAGGTCTTACGAGACCGTTCTCGTGAACATCGAGAAGCGTTACCTCGAAGCCTTCCTTCTCGAGTTTCTTCAAGGTGTGAAGGATCGCGTGATGCTCGAATGCTGTTGAGATGATGTGCTTCTTATTCTTACGCGCGCCGATGGCAGCTGCAGAGAGCAAAGCCTGGTTATCAGCCTCGGAGCCGCCGGACGTGAATATGATCTCCTTAACACTCGCGCCGATAGCATCAGCTACATCTGCTCTTGCCTGCTCGAGAACTTCCTTGGCTTCCTGTCCGAACTGATAAAGGCTCGAAGGATTGCCGTATGTTGTACCTATGAGGTCAACCATTGTCTTTACAGCCGCTTCGCTCATCTTGGTTGTCGCGGCATTATCTGCGTAAATCACTGTTTTATTCTCCCCTGCGTGTAAATATAACGACGTTATAATATTCCCTCTTCCCTACTATGTCAATAGGTTTATACTTGATTTACCCTTTCTCCTATGGGTATAATGGGTAAAAGTTTCAGGGGCAGATATGTAAAGGAGAGTTATATGATCTCTACAAAAGGAAGATACGCACTACGCGTCATGCTCGATCTGGCGCAGAACAACGACGGCAATTACGTTCCTCTTAAGGACATCGCCGAGCGTCAGGAGATATCGAAGAAATACCTCGAGATAATCGTAAAAGAGATGGTCGCAGGCGGTCTCATCAAAGGCGCATCCGGCAAAGGCGGCGGCTATAAGCTGTTAAGAAAGCCCGAGAAGTATACCGTAGGAGAGATCCTTGAACTCATGGAAGGAACTCTTTCCCCCGTCGCATGTCTTGCAGACAAGAATTACGACTGCAACCGCAGAAAGAATTGCGCCACCCTTCCCATGTGGAAAGAGTTCGACAACTTAGTGCACGATTATTTCTACAACAAGAAACTGACTGATTTACTGTGACAGTGGCAGCGTGACCGTAAACACGATATGTCGCGCACTTTTCTTATTCGCACTGATAGTGCCCCCGTGCGCCTCGGCAGTGGCTTTCGCTGTGGCAAGGCCTATACCGTACCCGCCCTTATCGGAGTTACGTGAAGCGTCCGCCCTGTAGAACCTGTCGAAAAGCTTCTCCAGCACATCGTCATCCAGAGGCTCCGCCGTGCTGTTTCCTATCTTAATCACAGCAAGCCTGTCCTCTTCCATACAGGACACATCTATCTTTCCGCCGTCAGGGCTGTACTTGACCGCGTTGTCGAGAAGGATCGAGATGAGCGTCCTTAAAGCATCCGCATCGCCATCCGTCTTCACGTTGCCCGCACAGTTTAAGACGAACTCCTTATCGTCTGATGCCGCGATGGACTTAAACGAATTCACCTGCTCCGCGACAATACCAGAGAGGTCCACTTTCCCGAGGTTAAGCGAGCGCTTGCCCTCTTCCATCTTGGACAGTCTTATAAGATCGTTAGTTAACGCCGACAGTCTTCTGGTCTGCGTCTTGATATCCGTGACCCACTCGTTATCGTCGCCGAGTTCCGTCATAAGCACATCAGCATCCGCGTTGATAATCGCGAGCGGAGTCTTGATCTCATGACCTGCATCGGTGATGAATCTTTTCTGCTTCTCATAGCTTTCCGCGACGGGTCTGACCGCCCTGCCCGACACGATAACGGCAGCGATGCTGATCATTACGAGGCAGCCGAACGAGAAAAGGATGCTGTATCTTAAGAAGTTCCTGAAGTTATTAAGTCCCGGGCCGCAGTCGATGAGCACTACCATAGTCCCGTTCTCCCGAACCTGTCTTTCATATCTGAAATCACCTATGAAGCCGCGGTCCCTGTTGCCGTCTAAGACCTGCACAGCCATTCCCTCAGTACTTTCCACCGCATACATGCTGTTCCATGTCGTGAACTCATCAACAAGATTTCCGTCGTTATCGTAAACCGCAGTGAAGACATTCATCTCAGGTCTGGGCATCCCGTGACCGCCGATATGATGCGTAAACCTGTCGAGTTCGCGGTCAGCGTCAGATACGACTCTTCTGTAGTTGACGATGTTGATCGTGCCGATGAGCACCACCAGTATCAGCAGCGCGGAGAGTATAACCGAGATGGCAAATCTGAATCTTAATTTCTTAATCATTGTCCTGCTCCAGCGTGTAGCCTGCGTTGCGCGTTGCCTTAATCTTCACGTCCGCGCCGACCTGCGCGAGCTTGCGGCGAAGGTACGACAGGTTCGTCCACACGATACTTATATCGCCGTCGAAGTCCAATCCCCACACCTTATCGAAAAGCTTCTCCGAAGACATAAGCACACCCGGGTTCGCCATGAGATACTCCAGCAACTGAAACTCCTTGGCAGGGAGCTTGATGCTGCCATCGGGACCTTTAAGGTCAAAACTTGCGCGGTCTAATGTGATGTTCCCAAACTTCAGCGTATTGTCTGCTGCAGCAGTCACCGTTCTCGTGAGCACGCGTATCCTTGCAAGCAGTTCCTTACTCTCAAACGGCTTCGTCAGATAATCGTTGGCACCCAAGTCGAGGCCTTCAACCTTATCGTCCACCTGCGACTTCGCGGTGAGCATCATGACCGGGATGGTGATGCCTGCCGCACGTATCTGCTTTACAACCTCGAAGCCGTCCATCTTGGGCATCATGACATCCAATATCGCGAGGTCGTAGTCACCCGTCTTAATGTAAGAAAGCGCTTCCTCCCCGTCAAAGACCGCGTCGACCGAGTAGTTATTCTTCGTAAGAATAACCGTGAGGGCTTTGGACATAGACTTCTCGTCTTCGGCAAGGAGGATGCGCATGTGTGACCTTCTTTTCAGTTTATGTGTTTATTATCTCACATATCTTCAGGCCGTGCGGGAGGCTCGGGACGCTCACCGTCAGGAAGATCAGAAGGATCGAAGCCTTCCGGAAGTTCCGGGCGCTCTCCGTCCGACATATCGGGAGGAGTCATTCCGTCAGGCTGAAAGTCGCCGTCGGGCGGGGTCATACCCTCGAACTGATTCGTGATCTGATCGACTTCTTCTCCGTTAACTATCAGCGTGCCGCCGTTAAAGACTGCAGTGCCGTCATAATCTATCGCAGACTGCGCGTTAATGGATATTGTGCCGCCGTTGATCGTGATGTCGCCGTTCGAATCAATACCGTCCGTATCGCCGTCTGCCATCGTGATACTTATACTTCCATCGTTGATTATGAGATAAGGCGTAAACTCATCCGTCTTGTCGGAAGCGTTGATACCGTCGTCACTCGCGGTTATCGTGATGTCTCCGCCGTTGATGGTGATTCCCGTCGCTTCAAGCCCCTCTTCCGAGTTAATCACAAACATGCCCGACTCGACAGTAAGCGTGCGGTTGGCGCGGACTCCCTTACCGGCTGTCGCTGTAAGATTAAGAGTTCCATCACCGTTGATGATCAGGTCGCCCGGCGAGTAGATCAAAGCATCGGGATCGTCATCATTTACTTCAACGAACTCGCCGCCGTTGATAAGTGTATTCTCGCCTTCGAGAGTGATCGTTACCTGACCTTCCGACTGTATCCATATGGCTGCCGAATCGGGATTCTCGATAGTCACGTCGCTGAGAACAAGCTGAACATCGTCCTCGGTATCTATGATGATCTGTCCGTTTGAAGTTTGTCCCGTTATCTCATAGGTACCGCCTTCGCTGATCGTGACCGAACCCGACTCCTCGCTTAAGCGTATCGCATCGTCATCTTCTGAAGTCTCGTTCGTCACACATCCCACGACGCCAGCCGTAAGTGCTGCAGCAAGTATCAAAGTTATCGCTATGTCTTTTGATCTTAAGTCTTTCATGGAGATTACCCCCTCTCGTTTACTTAAGACCATTATGGGAGGCGAACCTTAAATCAACCTTAAAGCTCACTTATAGTCGTCGACGTCGAATTTACGGTCTTTAAAATAGTATTCGCGGTCCTCTTCCGTGATGTAGCGGAGGACTCTGGCTGGGTTGCCGACCGCGATGGCGTTGTCGGGGATGTCTTTGGTTACGACCGAGCCCGCGCCGATGACCGCATTGTTGCCGATGGTGACGCCGGGCATGATGCAGACGCTGCCGCCGATCCAGACGTTGTCACCTATCGTGATGTCGATGCCGTACTCGTAGCCGGAGTTTCTGGAGTCCGGGTGCAGCGGGTGGCCCGCAGTGTATAGGCCGACGTTGGGCGCGATCTGCACGTTGTTGCCGATCCTGACCTTGCCCACGTCAAGCACCACGAAATTGAAGTTGGCAAAGAAGTTGTCCCCGATCTCTATGTTGTAACCGTAGTCGCAGCGGAACGGCTTCTCAATGTTGAAATAGCCGCCGCCGACCTTGCCGAGGATCTCCTCCTTAAGGTACTTGAGCGACTCTTCCTCCTCGTCGGGGGACATGTTGTTAAACTTGTATATCTTCTTGCGGCACTCGAGTCTGTCCTCAGCAAGCCCGTCCATCCAAGCCTTGTAAGGAAGATTCGCCGCCATTCTTTCGCGCATGTTCATGTGAAGTACCTCCTTGGAGTGCTTCTCATATTATACAGTAGCTCACCACGGCCTGGAGGAGTCGAGCCAGCCGTTCTCTTTCCAGTATTTGAAGTCCGTGTACTCAGGATCTTGCTTGCCGAGGTTCGTCTGAAGCATTCTTACCATGTAGAACTTCGCCTTCGCGGGAAGACGCGTGCGGGCAGGCTTACTATAGTCGATGGAAGTCATCTTACGCGACAGAGCCTGTACCTTGGAAGTCATTTCGGCCGTCTTCTTGGCAGGCATCTTATTCCAGTCGATCTCGCTCATGAGCTTAAAGCTGATGCATCTGATGTCACTTATACCCCACCATGACAGGCTGTCCTTAATGTCCTTTGCTGTAGACTTCTCGCCCGCGCCGAGAGCCTGCGTGATGATGACGGCACGTTTGCCGAACATCTCTTTCGAGGGTCTGTGCGGCATCCATCTGTAACCGAAGTGATCGAGCATAGCTTTCATCGCGCCCGTGCAGTGGCAGACGTACGAAGGTGACGTGAATACAAGAAGGTCAGCTTCAAGCATTGCCTTCTCTATCTTCTGAACATACGGTGCATCTTTACATAGGTCCTGACGGGTTCTGAAGCACTGTGTGCAGCCGCAGCAGAAACCGGGCAGGTCGCGGGGAAGATAAAACTCTGTGATCTCGGCGCTGCTTCTGAACCCCTCGAGAAAGATCTCCTTGAGTCTGTATGTAACGCCCTTCTTCTCTGTTCCGTTTATAACTGTGATCTTCATTCTATCGTCCTCCCGTAGAGCTTATCGAACTGTCTTAAGTGTTCCTCGAGTGTTTTGAGAGCCTCCTCCTCGCGCCCCGGCTCCCTGTCGCATACCGTAAGCAGCAGATATATAGGCGCATAGAAATGGAGTGTCATTATGGGTACATTGTCTGTAGAAAGAACGCCCTGCGCGACCATGAGTCCCAAGAGCATACTTTGGTAGCTTAAAGGCATCTCGTAGTACTGCTGCTGGTAGACGTGTGCGAGCTCCTTGTCGTGGAACTGCTCGATCGTAAGCATCTTTCTGAAACGCTTGGTGTAGTCGTCGTGAAGGTAGTAAAGGAACAGATTCTTGCCGAGCTCGATCATGCTCTCTTCGTTCATGTTCTTGTAGATGTCGGCGTCCTTGGTGGGGTCCATCCCATTGATGTTAAGAGCACCCGCCTGCTCCATGAAGCGGTTGTTCATCTCATCGATAATGGCGTCGAATATCGCCTGCTTATTCTTGTAGTGCTTGTAAAGTGAAGGCGCCTTTATGCCGACACGCTCAGCGATGTCGTTAACGTAAACGTTGGCATAACCCTTTTCCGAAAAGAGTGTAAGTGCCTCATCTAGAATTCTGTGTTTGGTATCCATGCTTAACACGCTCCGGCTAATCTCGATTAGCCAGATTATAGGCTAATTCGGATTAGCCGTCAAGCGGCCAGCATACAAACTTAATACAAATAACTTACAGGACTTCCCTAAGGCCTTCCTTGAGAGTTGCGTTCTTAATATCTGAGATACCGTAGTTCATGCCCTTGTAGTTCCACAGAGCGCTGCCGATACCGTACTTATGGAATGTCGCGTGGATATCGCGGATCCAGCGCAGAGCATCTTCCCTATCCGCAAGGTCGATGACTCCGTGCTCGCCGCAATACAGCGGGATATCATTCTCCTGCGCCTTATTAATCGCAGGCGTGAAGATATCCTCAAAAAACTTGGGGCCGATCTCACTGATGCCTTCTTCGAAGATTGCTCCTGCAAGATCCTTTGAAAGTTCATCGGAGGCATTTTGATACTCTTTCAAGGTCTTAGGATAACCAATCCTGAAGTCGAGCGGCATGCAGTCGACCCAGTGCGCGCCCTGGTGTGTGAAGACCATGGGCTCATAACAGTGAAAGTTATATACGATGTGATCGTCGAGAGGGAAATCGAGGAGCTTGATAGTTCCTACGCTGTTGTAGCAAACGCCGCCGATGACAAGATATGTATCGGGTGCGATCGCACGCATGCGTGCTACATATTTGGCAAGAAGAGCATTCCATGCATCAGCAACTTCGAACATGACAACTTCGTTCAAAGGCTCGAAAGCAACACTGTCGGAGTACTTTGCAAATCTGTTCGCGATCTGCTCCCACAGCTTTAAGAATCTCTCCTGATCGTCGGGGTTATAGAAGAACTGCTTCTTATCGTCCTTCTTCATGGGATCGAATGAATAACCGTAGCACTCGTGGAGGTCGATGATCATGTTAAGACCATACTTCTCACACCACTTGCGGCAGTTCTCAAGATAAGCGAAGCCGTCTTCTTTGTAGTTACCTTCCTCATCCTCGAGAACGATATAGTCAACGGGACAACGCACGTGATCGAAGCCGAATTCCTTGATGTTCTTTATATCTTCTTCAGTGATATAGGAATCGAAGTGAGCCTTGTCGTATTTGCTGAACTGTGAGATCCAACCGCCAAGATTTACACCCTTCTGGAAACCTTCGAATCTGCGCATATGTTATCCTCCTTTTTGTCGGCGATTTAAGATAACATAACGCGCGTATATATATAATTAACGAGAGTAACAAAACTACGGAGCATATTCGAGACACAGCATAGTCAAATCGTCAAACGGCTCCTGCAATCCGACAAATTCCTTTACTGAATCTCTAATTTTGTTTAGTGTTTCCTCAGGTGAGAGATCAGCTCACTTCATGCCTTTCCTTATCTTGTCTGCCATATCAAGGAAGCCGCTGCTCTTCATTATCGCGATGCCCGTGCCCTCGTCTCCGAGCACAACAAGGCTGTCGCCGGGCTTGATATCAAAGATCTTACGTGCCTTGGCGGGGATCACGATCTGCCCCTTGTCCCCGACTGTCACCACGCCGAACAGGTGCTTTCCCTTAGGTGCCACCTCGAGCCCTAAGTTCTCCGAGGACTCGAAGTTCGCGAGGTCATCCAAAGACACGTCGAAGATCTCCGCTAAAGCTCTGCACTTATCAAGGTCAGGAACGGTCTCGCCGGATTCCCATTTCGAGAGGGCCTGGCGGGAGACCCCGACCTTGTCTGCGAGCTCCTCCTGACTCATGCCGTGAAGCTTACGTAAAGATGTGATGTTATCCTTGAACATTTGCTGCCTCCTTTTTACGGTTCTTCTTTATGCCGAGTACTGCCCATCTTATGAACGGTATCCTCGAGAAGATCTCATTGATGAGGAGCGCACCGCCGAAGCCTGAGACTGTGCTTATGATGTATATGAGCCACGCGGGAAGGATGCCCTTCGATGCGACGAACAAAGCTACTGCCGAGATGCCAAGATAATGGAAGACATAAAGGCCGAAGCTTCTCTTGCCCATCCATGCCGTGAAGCCGTTTCTAAAGTCTAAGAACTTAGCGCCCAATGCTAATACTGCAACGCTCATGAAGTAAGAGCAGAAGCAGAAGCTCCATGTCCTGTTGACGGGAGCATCAGGGTATTCTTCGCCGAAGTGAAGTACTACGAAAGTGACGACAGAAGCGACGCCCAATGCAGTGAACAACCACCAGAATCTCTTAAGCTTATCGATGATCTCATCGTGAGAGAAGATGAAGTAGCCTAAGAAGAATGCGATGCCGTAAAGACCGAATCTGTAGACTACGATCATGGGTGTGTTAAGGATCTGAGCTGCACCCCAGACAGGAAGTGCCAAAGCTATAAGCACGATGATATTTGTCTTGCCTCCGAGCTTTCTTAAGCGGCCCTTCTCCAATGCACGAATGGGGATAAGAATAAGTGACAATACCCACAGAACCTGAAGGAACCACAGAACTCCCGTTCCGCTTAAGCACCGAATGAGGTAAAGTATCGGTGCAGGCACTGTGCTTGTATCCATGTCCGCGCCGGAAAGCTGCATGCTGATGTAGCCCTGTACCCAGCCGAATACAAGAAGTCCGATCGTTGAAGGAACGAGAAGTCTTGTTGTTCTGGACTTGATGAATTCCTTAGAAGTGTGATTATCAAGATAGAGCTTGGAGCTTATGCCTGCAACTATGAACAACGCCACCATGAACCACGGAAAGACCGAATACTGGTAGATCTCTCCCGGGATGAACGGAGTGCTAGTGATCATGCCTAATGTACCGGGATAGTGCTTCGCGCCGTAAATGTAGAACAAGTGGTAAATAACAACCAGTACTTGAATCATCCATCTGATGTTGTCAATGTAGTGCTTTCTCATATTTATCCCACCTTTGCAACTAATCTTAACATAATGATAGACCGAGGAGAATAAGCGGTCTACCAAGTTAAGCGTACAAAAGAAGCGGTTTTTGTTATGTTAAGTTACGTTTCTTACGCAAATGATAAGACCCGCAATGGCGGGGGAGCTTTGCGGGTCTTTATCGGGGGGTTAAATATGAGAAGAATTACTCTGTTATATCCTCATACCTTACATTGGTAATGTGGATAGTCGAAGTGTAACCGTGGTTACCCATGTTGAACTCGAGTCTTCCGTAGTTGTCATCTCTCTCGTCCGAAGTGAACTCATAAGTGAATGTCTGCCACTCAGGTCCGATATCGATCGTTGTGTCAGGCAGGTATCTGATCCAGCCGGCTCTAGGAGCGGATACGCAGACTACGCAGTCTCTTGCTTCTTCAGCCATGATGTCGAACGTAACTCTGTATGTGTGTCCGTTAACTACAGGAAGATCCGGCTGAACGAGCTGGATGGAATACTCTTCTGTACCGTCATTCTCTGTTTCGATGATGATCTGATTATCCTCGATACGGGCGGAACCAACACCCTCGTTAAGCTGGAGGAAGAACCAGTCCTCTTCATCGTTAAGGTTCTCTGCATCATCTGCGAAATCACCGTTATAGATGAAGTTGCCGTCCTCGAGGGGCTCACGGAAGACCATGGGAGGTCTTTCTACATTCATGTCATACTCGTCTCTTTGATAAACACGAACGTAATCGATCTCGAATCTTGCATTCTCGAAGTCCGTGGAATCGTTAGGATTGCCAGGCCAGTCTCCGCCTACAGCAAGGTTAAGCTGTACGAAGAAAGGCTGGTTAAAAGGTGCGGGATAAGGCTGCTCCTCACCGCCGTTAGCAGTGAACCAGTCGTTAACTGTAAGAACAAGCTGATCATCTGTATAGAATCTCATCTCTCCGGGTTCCCACTCGACTGCCCATACATGGAAGTCGGAAGAGAAGCTGCCGCTGTCGAGATAGAAGATACCCTGCTGCTCAGCATGAGGCTCACCGTAGTGGATCGTGGAATAGGAAGTTGTCGTGTCATTGCAAAGAACTTCCATGATATCGATCTCACCGCACTTAGGCCACTGACCGTAGTAGCTCTCATCCTGGGGCATCATCCAGATGGCCGGCCAGAGTCCCTGTCCTTCCGGGACTCTCGCTCTGACCTCTACACGTCCATACTGGAACTGTGCATTGTTCTGAGAATTAACTTTGCCCGAAGTATAATACGGGGTGCCGTCTCTGTCTTCACGCAGAGCACGAAGGACAAGACACCCGTTCTCAACATAGATATTCTCTTCAGAATCTGTGTACTCCTGAAGCTCGTTATTAGTCCATCCCGGCTCGCGAAGCTCGCGGTTCCAGATAGACTCATTTAACGTATCACCATCGAATTCGTCAGCCCATAGAAGGTTGTAACCCTCGAGTTCAGGAGTGACTGTAGCAGGTGCTGTTGTCTCTGTTGCAGTTGTCTCTTCCATTGCCGTAACCTCCGAAGACTCTGTGGGAGCCTGTGTACATGAGCATAACATAGAAAGGCTTAACCCTGTAACCATTGCCGTCTTGAGAAACTTGTTCTTATGCATCCGACAAACCTCTGCTTTCGAGTATTTGATGCTTTTAAGATAGCATTATGGCTTTGACAACTTTGTTCTTTTGATGTGATTTTTTATTCTTTCGTGCTATAATCTTTTCTTGAGGAATTGCATATGCCGAACAAGAAAAACAAAGAGATTTCAATCGTTAAATACCTGCCGCGCCAGCCCGAGACCATACACGCGCCTTACATGCCCGAGATGGACTTCTATACTGCGGTCAAATCCGGGAACGTGCGTAAGGTAAAGCAGCTGTGTGAAGAACCTTTTCGCACAAAACAAGGACTCGGAGTACTGTCGGAGAACGCTCTGCGTAACCTCAAGTACCACTTCGTGATATCGGCGGCACTCATAGCGCGCATATGCATAGAAGGAGGAATGCCGCTGTCCGAGTCCTACGGTATGAGCGACTACTACATCCGCCTCGCAGACAGCGAGACAGACATGAATAAGATATCGGAGCTTCACGACGAGATGAGCCTCGAGTACGCGTCCCGCATGCGTAAGATCTCCTCAGGCAAAGTCTTCTCCAAGCCCGTAGCTTCTTGCATCGACTACATCCTCGAGCACCTCGACACGCGCATTAAGATGAGCGACCTGTGTGCTCTTACAGGACTGTCGAGCTCGTACCTGTCGCGCATCTTCAAGGAGGAAACGAGCATTACCGTCACGGCCTACATACTGGGCAAGAAACTCGAGACCGCGCGCAACATGCTCGACTACAGCGAGTACCCGGTCTCATGGATCACGAACACTCTCGCTTTCCCTTCCGAAAGCTACTTCTGCAAGGTCTTCAAAGAAGCCTACGGCACGCCGCCCGCAAGATACAGAAGAGACCTGAAAAGAATCGAATTCTGCGCATAAGAAAGGGGGCTGTGCGAGTCCCCTTTTCAATATTATTTATCGTAATGTTTGGTGACGAGTCTCGCCTCGAACTCTTCCTTCGGCAGAGGTTTGTCGTAGTAGTAGCCCTGCGCGATATTGCAGCCGTTCGCACGCATGTAATTAACCTGATACTCGGTCTCAACACCCTCCGCGATACACTGGTATCCGAGAGCCTTCGCCATGGAGATAACACCCCTGAACATGATGCACTTCTCGGAATCGTCAGCATCGCCTTCCTCGGGCAGGAAGCTCTTGTCGATCTTGACCGTAGTCCACGGAATGCCCTTAAGAATATTAAGAGACGAGAATCCCATACCGAAGTCATCGATGGAAACATTGATGCCCTTTTCATGGAAGCTCGATACTACTCTTCTGATGTCGCTGAATTCTACGTCACTTATGGTCTCGGTAAGCTCTACCTCGATGGCGTAATGAGGTATGCGGTACTTGTCCATAATGCGTTCAACGGCATCCGGGAAATCCATATTCATTATGTGCTTGCGCGAGAAGTTGATCGACATCGGAACGAGCTTTCTGTCCTCGCCGCCGTCAAGCCAGGCACGCTGGTTCTGACAGACATATTCAAGCATATACATGTCGAGCTTACAGATATCATTAGTCCTCTCAAGTGCCGGGATAAATTCGATCGGCGGGATCATCTTACCGTCACGGAACCATCTGCAAAGCGCCTCGCCTCCGACTATCCTTCCGTTAGTTACATCGACCTTGGGCTGATAGTAAGGCACAAACTCACCTGCCGCGAGTGCTTCCATAAACGCCTGCTGAACACGCATCTCCTTCTCTTTGCCTCTCGTGAGGGAGTCATCGTACTTTACGATGTGATCCGTACCTCCGCTCTGAGCGAAGATGAATGTACTCATGAGCTTGCCCATGAGGTCGCCCGGATCCATGGGATTAAAGTCCGCGCCCGGCTCGAACAATCCGGCACTGCACTTGACCTTGACGCTGTTATTCTCATCTATCCTGATGCGTGCATCCGTAAGATAATCGATAACTTCATCAAGCTGAGTCTTATCACAGAAACCTATGTAGTTGTCACCGCCCAGACGGCTTAAGAATCCGCCCTCGCCGACAATGCCCTCGAGCCCCTTGAAGTGCGACTTCATGACACGGTCACCGACCTGTCTTCCGTACTCCTTATTAATAAGCGCATAATGCCTCAGGTTATATCTGAAGAACACTTTGGAACGGAACGCGGGAGTATGCAGGATCTCGATCATGGACTTGTTCCAGGATCTCAGATTCGGGTATCCGAACTCGTCATAGTAAGCAAGATCATAAACAATATCCTTAAGCCTGTTACGGGTGATAAAGCTCAGAACCGTCCTTACAACGAGTTCCACCTTTGACATCTCCTCGGGGCTTAACGGGACCTCATCAGGAGACATATAGATCTTCATCTCGGCGCTCGACATAACGCTCGTAACAACACGGATCGAGAGGATCTCATTACCTTCAATATGCCTGTCGAAGCAGCTTAAGACCTCGCCCTTGCCTTCGCGCTCTTCCTGAGGATTCGAATAAACGTGCGTGATGCCCTTGCTTAATCTGAACATGGTACTGATCCTGATAAGCAGATCTTCGATCTTCGGCACATCCGGATCCTTGAAAGTAACCATCTCGGTCAGAAGCTGCTCGTAAAGCTCGTAGAATCTTACGAAAGAATAGTTCTCATCAGCAGGCGCCTCATCCTCAAAGTCGATTCCGCCCTTGAACCTTCTTTTGTTCTCATACATAAGCGTATCTGCACGCTCGAAAACATCCTGCACACGAAGATCGCTCTCCGGAGCGTACTCGGACATGCCGTAAGCGAAGGTAACCTTGCCGTTCCGGGCATTGATAAGCTGCTGCATGGCAAGTCTCTTGAACAATTCGTGACGCAGCTTGTAGTCAGCACCTCTTAAGACGATTACGAACTCGTCTCCGCCGTACCTGAAGACAGGGCTGTGATCGAATATCTCGCATATGATCGAGCAAGCTTCCTTGATGTAATCGTCACCTGCAATGTGACCCTGCTCATCGTTAACCTGCTTTAAACCGTTGATATCACATACCGCGATCGCGAACTCGACATCTTCACCGCTGCTGATCTCATTATCCAGTGCGACCTCAAGGTTTACATATGCGTGCTTATTCTTAACACCCGTAAGGGCATCCTTGTTCGCCATGTCGATGGCAGTACCGATGGCAGCCTCGAATTCGAGCTCTCTTCTCTTGGCCTCATCGATATTCTCCAGAGCTACTATGATATGCTCCGAATCTTCCTGCGGGCGGATGATGACAAGGTTTACATACTGCGGTCTGCCGTCAAGCAGAAGTCTGTAATTAAGGAATACCTTGCCGAGCGCGGACAGTCTTCTTAACAGATTCTCCTTGTCCATAGCGCGTGCCATCATGGGATAATCCTCATGATAGATATCACGCTTCATATTACGCTGTGTATCGGCGAAGAAGTCGTCTCCCCTGTTGCCTATCTCAAGCTTCGTATATTGGGAGCTGGCACTGTATTCGTAATACTCGTTGGTATTAACATTAACGCGGTAGAGAACCTCATAGCGGCTCGCCAGTGCAAGCGCCATCTCGTTATATATCGCATTCTTCTCGAGCATCTCCTGCTCGCGCTTCATCTGCGCATCCACGTTCGATACACCCATTACGATATGATCGGGGTCGTTCTTCGGACGTACGATGGAAGTCGTTACATACTTGATGCCTTCGCCCAGTTGCTGCCTGTAGGTCAATGTGACATTACCGGTCTGTTCCAGGTGCCGCAGCAGATTATCTTTCTGAAGTTCGGAGATTACGCATTCGATGTCTTCCTTGTAGATAAGTGCCCTTACATCCGCCTCCATGTCAGCAAAAAAATCTTTCCCTTCTTTGGTTGTTCCGAGCTTGGCATATTCATCGGATGTGCTGTACGCGGTATAAGCATCGGTGTTGACATTTATGTAGTAGATAGCCTCATAGCGGCTTGCGAGGGCACCGGCAATGTGCTGATATGTGACCCTCTCCAGTTCTGCCGCGTACTGACGCTTCACCTGCTCATTGACATTCTGTACGCCGATGATAACCCTCTGGTCAGATCCCCTGATGGTCTTAAGGAAATAATAGTACGGCTTACCGTCCACCATCAGCCTGTAGTTGATGGAGAACGACTTGCCTGTCCTTAAAACCTCTGTGATATTCTCTTTCTTAAACGAATCGATGAATCTGTCCTGATCATCAGGATGAACCTGCTCACGGGCATCGCGGATAACATCCTCATAGAAATTTTTACCTGAAGCCCTTCTTACGAGCTCCTTATTATCACCCTCCGCCAGGTACTCGACATAGCTGTCGTGCACGGAGTCTATTATAAAAATGCTGTCGTAATCATTCGCCAGCGCCAGTGCTATCTCACTGAAAGTTATAGTCTTCTTATTCTGATCTTCGCCGGGCACAGTACACCTCTTAATAAGAATAGATACTGCTATTTTACAAGGGGCAAGTTGTGCAAGAGTTACCCAATTGTTAAATATCTTTAAAGTTTAACCCTCGAACCTGAAAACCATTCTCTGTATATTCGTATCGTACATATTGGATGCGGAGACATATGTGGTCGTCGTGTCGATATGATCGGATGACAAAGGCAGATCGTTAATAAGCCTGTACGCCGTCTCTACGCCGAGATAACCCATCGCATAAGGGTTCTGGACGACGAGGCCTTCGATCTCGCCCGTCTCGAGCATACCGACCGATACGACGTTGCTGTCGAATGCATAGATATCGACTTCATCCGCGACTCCTAAGTCTCTTACCGCATATCCGGAGCCCAGGCTCATCAATTCGTTCAGAGCCGCGATCGTATTGATCTCGGGATGCTCGTTCAGAAGTTCGGCAGTACATTCATATGCGGACTCCTCGGTCGATAAGCAGTTGACCGTATAGATATCCGCGACTCTTCCCGACTCATTTACCGCATCGCAGAAGCCCTGCTCGCGCTGCTGTCCGTTCGCGGAATTTACATCGTAATTGACGACTCCGACCGTAAGGGTGCCGGGGTTATTACGCACCGCCTGCTCACCGGCCATACGTCCTGCCAGGTAGTTATCGGTCATGATCCTGCAGGACACGCCTTCGGAATTAACGTCACTGTCTATGACGATGACCGGGATGCCCGCCTCGATCGCTTCATTGATCGCTTCGGCATTCGCATTGTAGTCGATGGCCGAGAATATGATCGCTCTTGCCTGACCCATGATCGCCGCCCTGATCATAGAATTCTGAGCCTCATAGTCCTCCTCGCTCGCGGGCGCGACGAAGTTCATGTCGAGGTTATATTCAGCCGCAGCCGCATGCGCGCCGTAAGACACGCTCTGCCAGAATGCGGACGTATCGGACTTTCCGATAACGACGATGAAAGATTTGCGGTCCGTCGCACGTTCGAGAGGATTAGGCTGGTTTCTCTTACCGAATATGAGGAACACCGAGAACA
>JAEEGJ010002550.1_pt1 | contig 89882 bp, 76 predicted proteins | sample 8958761 | NCBI WGS metagenome assembly JAEEGJ01 (sample SAMN16246546, study PRJNA631951) | gut metagenome | biome: gut microbiome; feature: rumen; material: RS-attached | host: Bos | place: Iran: Karaj | collected 2018-10
CCAGCTTTGACAGTGTCTACAACACTTCCTAAAGTACCTGTACCGGCAAGCACCAGCGTGCCGTCTTTCAGTGCGGGAGAATAACCAGTGACTGTTGCAGTCTTTGTCTGTGCTAGTCCTGTTGATGTGAGAAGGGCAAGCAGAATAGTGATAATGTTTTTCTTGTTCATAATTAATGTTTTAATGATTTTATGGTATATGTCGGCGGCGAAGTTACAAAGAATATATGAACCGTACAAGTATTTTAAATATTTTAAAGAAAAATCGCCATAAAGGATGCTTGCTGCCAAAAGGGCGCAAGAAAAGGAAAGGAAAAAAGAAAAAGGGTTCTGAACAAACTTCAGAACCCCTTTTTCTTTAATTCTTCTGCCATCTCCTGTTGGAGTTTCTTTGCTGCTTCTCCAGCAGCTTCGGCATAATCATCACCGTTAGATGCATAGATGATACCTCGTGAAGAGTTGACTAGTAGCCCACAGTCTTTTGTCATGCCATACTGGCATACCTCCTGCAGACTTCCACCCTGAGCACCAACGCCTGGAACCAAGAGGAAATGATTGGGAGCCACTTTGCGGATGTCTTCAAACATCTTACCTTGTGTGGCACCAACGACATACATCATGTTTTCGTCGTTTCCCCACTGCTGACTCTGTTTCAGCACCTTCTCAAACAGACGTTCGCCCTGTGCATCTTCAGTCAACTGGAAGTCGTGACTTCCCTTATTACTGGTCAATGCCAATAGAATAACCCACTTGCCCTCGTAACCAAGGAAAGGTGTTACGGAGTCTTCACCCATATAGGGTGCAACGGTCAGCGAGTCAACATCGTACTCTTCGAAGAAGGTACGTGCATACATGGCCGACGTATTACCGATGTCGCCACGCTTTGCATCGGCGATAATGAAGTGGTTGGGGTAGTTCTCTTTCAAGTACTTGATAGTCTTCTCGAATGATATCATGCCCTTGACGCCATAAGCTTCATAAAATGCAAGATTGGGCTTGTAGGCAACACAGTAGGGGGCTGTAGCATCGATAATAGCCTTGTTAAATTCAAAGAATGGGTCGTGAAGGTCGAATACGCACTGAGGCATCTTTTTTGCGTCGGTATCCAATCCTACACAGAGAAAACTCTGTTTCTCTTTTATTTGATTGATTAATTCTTTTCTATTCATAATCTTACAATTCGTTCTCTTTCATTCTTTCTGCGTTCTCGGCAACAGTCAGTGCATCGATCATGGCCTGAATGTCACCACCAAGGAATCCCTGCAGATCGTGTGTCGTATAGCCGATACGATGATCGGTCACACGTCCTTGTGGGAAGTTATACGTACGGATCTTAGCTGAGCGGTCACCCGTACTTACCAGACTCTTACGCCTTGAAGCGATGTCGTCCACATACTTCTGGTGCTCCTTGTCGTAGATAAAGGTGTACAGACGGCTCAGTGCGCGCTCCTTGTTCTTTGGCTGGTCGCGGGTCTCGGTACATTCAATAAGTATCTCTTCCGTCTCGCCAGTGTTGGGGTTCTTCCACATATAACGCAGACGTACACCCGATTCTACCTTGTTTACGTTCTGCCCACCGGCACCTGAACTTCTGAAAGTATCCCACTTGATTTCGCCTTCGTTTACATGTACCTCGAACTTGTCTGCTTCAGGCAGTACGGCCACGGTGGCAGCACTTGTCTGCATACGTCCGTTCGACTCGGTCACAGGCACACGCTGCACACGGTGAACACCCGATTCATACTTTAGTGTTCCATATACATCGGCACCCGATACAGAGAAGTCAATCTCCTTGAATCCGCCCACGGCACCCTCAGATACGTAGGTGATAGACAACTGCCAGCCCTTCGACTCGCAGTAGTTCTTGTACATCTTAAACAGGTCACCGGCAAACAGACAAGCCTCGTCGCCACCTGTTCCTGCACGTATCTCCATCTCCACGTTTTTAGCGTCTTCAGGATCCTTTGGAATCAGTGCTATCTTTATTTCTTCCTCCAGCTGTGGCTGCAGTTCCTCATTCATAGCCAGCTCCTCGCGGGCCATCTCCTTCATCTCGGGATCGGTCTCGTTGGCAAGGATGTCCTTTGCCTCCTTGATGCCGTTCAGACAGGCGATGTAACGCTTGCGGGCATCCATGATGTCACCCAGATCCTTGTATTCTTTCGTCAGTTTCACAAAACGGTTCTGATCGGCAATCACGTCGGGGTCAGTGATCAGAGTCGACACTTCCTCGAAGCGAGCCTCCAGACCGTCAAGCTTTTGTAATATACTGTTATTCTCCATAATAGAATTCTCCAAATTCAGATTTGATAGTGAGGCTCTTCTTGCCTTCTTCAATATGTCCGACTATCTGAGCATCGATGTTAAAGCTCTTCGAGATCTCGATAACCTTTTCGGCCACCTCAGGACGGACGTAGATTTCCATACGATGTCCCATGTTGAACACTTGATACATTTCCTTCCAGTCGGTACAAGAGCATTCGTGGATAGCCTTGAAAAGTGGGGGAACAGGGAACATGTTGTCCTTCACCACTTTGCAGTTATCGTTTACGAAATGCAGAACCTTTGTCTGGGCGCCACCAGTGCAGTGAACCATACCATGGATCTCTGGGCGCATCTCGTCAAGCAGCTTCTTGATAACTGGAGCATATGTGCGGGTGGGAGAGAGTACCAACTGTCCGGCGTCTACAGGAGCGCCTTCAACATTGTCAGTCAGTTTGTATTTACCACTGTATACCAACTCATCGGGCACAGCGTGATCATAGCTCTCAGGATAGTTTTCTGCCAGATACTTGGCAAATACATCATGACGAGCTGAGGTAAGTCCGTTAGAACCCATACCGCCGTTGTATCGCTTCTCATAGGTAGCCTGTCCTGTTGAAGACAGACCAACAATGACGTCGCCAGGACGGATGTTCGCATTGTTGATTACATCAGAGCGCTTCATGCGACATGTCACGGTAGAGTCTACAATAATGGTGCGTACTAAATCGCCTACGTCAGCAGTCTCGCCACCAGTAGGATAGATACCGATGCCCATTTCGCGGAGTTCTGCAAGCAATTCATCTGTGCCATTGATGATGGCTGATATTACTTCACCTGGTATCAGCATCTTGTTACGTCCGATGGTGCTCGATACAAGGATGTTGTCGACGGCACCTACACAAAGAAGGTCGTCTGTATTCATCACAATGGCATCTTGAGCAATTCCTTTCCATACGCTGAGATCTCCCGTCTCCTTCCAATACATATATGCCAGCGATGATTTTGTTCCTGCTCCGTCGGCATGCATGATGTTACAATACTCGGGATCGCCCCCCAATATATCGGGTATGATTTTGCAGAATGCCTGCGGGAAGATACCCTTGTCGATGTTCTTAATGGCTGCGTGTACGTCTTCCTTTGCGGCTGATACGCCACGCATCATATATCTGTTGTCTGTCATATCCTTATATAAACTATTTCTCTTTTCCATTCCAGAATTCCCAACTGGCGAAAGCTTGCAGTAACAGCATCTCCAGTCCGTTCTTCACTTCTGCACCATGTTCTGCTCCCTTACGCATGAAGAGTGTCTGATCAGGGTTGTAAATCAAATCGTAGAGTATGGTGTGATTATCCATCGCCTCATATGGCAACTTGGGGCACTCGTCTGTGTTGGGATACATACCAACGGGTGTACAATTCACAATGACATTGTATTCCTTGATGACTTCTGGCGTGATGCTCTCATATTGTATTGTGTCAGGACGTTCGTAGCGGCTCACGAATATCGGTTCGATACCTAGTGACTTCAAACCATAGTTGATTGCCTTCGATGCGCCTCCTGTACCCAGAATCAGGGCTTTCTTGTGCCACTTTTTGTCAATCATTGGCTCAATGCTTTGAGTGAATCCTATCACGTCGCTATTGAATCCTTTCAGTCGTGTATTGTTCTTCTCATGAGTCACACGGATCACGTTTACTGCCCCAATGGCTCTTGCCTCAGGCGATATGCTATCTAGGAAAGGTATTACTTTCTCCTTATATGGGATTGTAACATTCAGTCCTCTCAACTCTGGCGTCTTGTCGAGTATCTCCGTTAGTTCATCGATACTGGCAATCTCATAGTTCTCATACTTGGCATTGATACCCTCGTCAGCAAACTTCTGATTGAAGTAACTGATGGAGAACGAATGTCCCAAGGGATAACCTATAAGTCCGTACTTGTCCATAATAATTCAAAACTATTTTGTCGCAAAATACATCGTGCAGATGCCAAAGGTCAGTCGCTTGAACGAAGCCTCGGCATATCCTGCCTTTTTCAAGATGTCAACCATCAGTTCCCCCTGAGGGAATGCTTCGATAGTCTTTGTCAGATAGCTATAGGCGCTGGTGTCTTTAGAGATAAGGCGCCCATATACTGGTAACACCGTGTGAGAGTAGATATGAAAGAGTTGTCTCATGGGGAATCTTACCGGTGTAGTCAGTTCCACGATACTGAGACATCCACCTTTCTTCAGCACGCGATACATTTCTTTCAGTCCACGATCCAAATCGGCAAAGTTTCTGATACCAAAGGCGGCTGTTATGGCATCGAACGTCTCATTATCGTATGAGAGACTCATGCAATCCTCTTTTTCGAAACTAACGATGTCATCAAGCCCTTCAGCTTTTACTTTCTTTCTTCCTATCTCCATCATGCCTTCGCTGATATCGGCACCAATCAGCTTCTCAGGCTTGAGCATTTTGGCCGCAAGTATGGCGAAGTCGCCTGTGCCTGTGGCAATATCGAGCACCTTTCTGGGCTTGTGAGGTAGGAGCTGCTTGATGGCTTTCCTTCGCCACCCCTTGTCGATGTCCCACGACAGGCGGTGATTCAACTTATCATATGTAGGGGCAATGTTGTCGAACATGTCCTCTACTTGATTTGTCTTACCAGCCTTCTGGTCGTAAGGCTTTATCACCTCCTGTTCGTAGCCCATCGTCGTTTTATTTGCTCTTGAAGGCGTTCAGCCAGCTGCTTACATTCTTTTCAATACGAGCGGCAATATCCTCATTATCGATTTCACGCTCAAAACGTTCGCCTACAATGTTCTCGTAGAGTTCAATGTAACGGTCTGATACGCTTTCGGCATACTCGTCGGTAATCTCAGGCATCACCTGTCCTGGTTCGTTCATGAAGTTGTGCTCAATGAGCCACTGACGTACGAACTCTTTAGAAAGCTGCTTCTGAGGCTCGCCCTTGGCCAGCTTTTCTTCATAGCCGTCTGCATAGAAGTAGCGACTGCTATCAGGGGTGTGTATCTCGTCAATCAGGTACACCTTTCCATCGCGTTTACCAAACTCGTATTTTGTATCTACGAGAATCAGTCCGCGTTTAGCGGCGATTTCCTGTCCACGCTGGAAGATCTTGCGAGTATAGTCTTCCATGATGGCATAGTCTTCGGCAGAAACAATGCCTTGGGCAATGATTTCTTCTTTAGAAATATTCATATCGTGCCCCTCATCGGCCTTAGTTGTCGGAGTGATGATTGGTTCGGGGAAACGTTCATTCTCCTTCATGCCATCGGGCAGACGTACGCCACACAATTCGCGACATCCGTTCTTGTACTCTCTCCATGCACTACCTGTCAGGATAGAGCGGATAATCATTTCTACGCGAAAACCCTCACATTTCAGACCTATAGTTACCATGGGGTCTGGTGTCGCCAGTTTCCAGTTCGGACAGATGTCGGTGGTAGCGTCCAGAAACTTGGCTGCAATCTGGTTCAATACCTGTCCTTTGAAAGGAATACCTTTAGGCAGAACCACGTCAAAGGCCGAGATACGGTCTGTTGCCACCATCACCATCAAATCGTCATTGATGTTGTAAACGTCACGGACTTTACCGTGATAAACACTCTTTTGTCCCTCAAAATTGAAGTCCGTCTTTGTTAATGCTTTCATCACTAATCTATACTTAACTAATCATTAATCTTATTCTCTCATTTCTTTGTCGAACGCTTCATAAGCGTTGACAATACGTGTTACCAGCTTATGGCGTACAATGTCAGATCGATCAAGGTTTACAATGCCTATGCCCTCTACATTATTTAATATATGCAGGGCTTCAATCAGTCCGCTCTTCTGTGAGTGGGGCAGGTCTATCTGTGTCATGTCGCCGGTAATAATCATTTTCGTGTTCCAGCCCATTCGGGTCAAAAACATGCGTATCTGTGCGGGCGTTGTGTTCTGTGCCTCGTCGAGTATTACCACAGCATCACTCAGTGTGCGCCCTCGCATAAAAGCCAATGGCGCTATCTGTATGATATTCTTTTCCATCATGTCTTGCAACTTTACCTGAGGTAGCATATCTTCTAATGCGTCGTACAGTGGTTGCAGATAAGGGTCGATCTTTTCTCTCATGTCGCCAGGCAGAAAGCCTAACTTTTCGCCAGCCTCTACAGCTGGGCGTGAGAGTATGATTTTCTTTGCAGTCTTTTCCTTCAGGGCTTTCACCGCCAATGCTATCGACAGGTAAGTCTTACCCGTACCGGCAGGACCTACGGCAAATACCATATCATTGTGTGTGTAAGCTTCAATCAGTTTCTGTTGGTTTTCGGTACGGGCTTTGATGGGACGGCCTGACATTGAGTATACCACCACGTCATCGGGTAGTCGGTCGTTTGAGCGCCGCCCTTTTACGATATCAAGAATATCTTCCTCTTTCAGTGAATTGAACTGCATCACATGATTGCGTAACTTCTCTACACTCTCTTCAAACGCAGCCATCTGTTCTTCATCGCCCAATACGCGTACGACATTGTCTCGGGCCATGACGCGCAACTTTGGGAAAAGCGAGCGTATCATCTGTAAATGCCCGTTGCCAACCCCATAGAATATCACGGGGTCAATGTCTTCTAAAACAATATGTTTCTCTATCAAATGATATAAAAATTTAAATTTGGTTGCAAAGTTACGAAAAATATTTGTATCTTTGCAACGCAAAATAAATTTTTTAAATGAAACTATCAAAAAAAAGATATTTAGAGACTTTTATTGCTGTTGTTCTGCTTCTTGCTGTTGTCAGATGGCTCTTTCCTCAGGTCGCTGAAGCGTGTTCGGTTGATACAGAAATGCAGATTACAGATGGACAAACGCCTCTTAATAAAGAGATTACCTGTATTTATCAATATAACGTTGAGCACCCTCATCGTATTCTTTCTGTTCCTCATTACGCTGAGGCTTTCCCTGATACCAATGCTGTGCAACTTACGGCAGCTCGCAAATGGGGAGTGAGTCCTGTTAAGAACCGTGAGGATGCAGAGGCCCGAAAGCGTGAATTAGTCTATATAGGATCAAATCCTTATTATCACGTTGATCCGCTTTATTCCAGTATCCCATATTTGGTGCCCCATGCCGCCGTATTGCTGCAAGACATCGGTCAGGCTTTTTTTGACAGCCTTTATGTCAAAGGGGTTCCTTTCCATAAGCTCATTGTTACCAGTGTTTTGCGTTCACAGGAGGATGTGCTGAAACTTCGCCGTCGCAATGGTAATGCTACCGAGAATTCTTGTCATCTCTACGGCACCACGTTTGACATCTGTTATAACCGTTATAAAACAGTTGAGGATCCCGCTGGCCCTGCTCGTCGTCAAGTGCGCAACGATACGTTGAAATGGGTCCTTTCCGAGGTTCTTCGCGATATGCGAGAACAGGGAAGATGCTATATAAAATATGAGGTAAAACAGGGATGCTTTCATATGACTGTCAGGTAGTTAGGAATATATTGATTGACAATAACTTTAAAACTTTAAACATTATGAAATTAGACGGAAGAAGAGAAAGCTCAAACGTTGAGGATCGTCGCGGATTGAGTGGTGGTAAAGTAGCTGGTATCGGTGGTATCGGTGCAGTGATTATCGCAGCCTTGTTTGCATGGATGAGCGGAGGCGACCCTCTTTCGGCCGGTCTTCAGGCTGCCCAGCAGCAGATGACGGCTCAGACCGAGACCGTTGGTGAGGAGAATTTTACCGAGGAAGAACAGGCGCTTGCCTCTGACTGTAAGAAGATTCTTGCATCAACCGAGGATGTCTGGGGTAAGGTCTTCGAAGAAATGGGTGGTACTTATACGCCTCCTACACTCGTACTTTTCTCTAATCAGGTTAATTCCGCTTGCGGCTCTGCAACAGCCGCTGTCGGTCCATTCTATTGCTCTGGCGATCAGAAGCTTTACATCGACCTTTCCTTCTTCACACAGATGAAACGCCAGCTTGGGGTAGAGGGCAATACCTTTGCTTATGCCTACGTGATTGCTCATGAGATAGGTCATCATGTCGAGAACCTTACCGGTACTTTAGGTAAAGCTCATCAGGCGATGAGTCAGACAGACAAAGTGCAGGCCAATCAGATTAGTGTCCGTCTTGAACTTCTTGCTGATTATTATGCAGGTGTATGGGCACATTATGAAGACGCAATGAATCGTTCAATGGAGTATGGTGATCTTGAAAAAGGACTTGAGCTTGCCAAGGCCATCGGTGATGACTGGCTGCAGAAGAAAGCTCAGGGACGTGCTACACCTGAATCATTCACCCATGGTACTAGCGACCAGCGTAAACGTTGGCTGAAGCGTGGTTATCAGACGGGCGATATGCGTACTTCTACTTTTAGCATTCAGAACTATAACGACCTCTGATAGTTTCTTGTAGAAACTCGCATAATCATATTAACCATGAAGAAAAGACAATTATGGATTCTGGCCGCAATCTTTGTCGTATTTTGCGGTTGGATGGCTGTTACCTGTCGTTCGGGTGACGATAAAAAGGTGCTTTCTCCTACAGAGGATTCGAGTCAGTTCGTTACGTTGACTGATGCTGTGCCTGATGCAATTCTTGAAATACGCTACTTTGGTACCTACAATTTTGTAGGCGAGCGTATTGACGGTTATCTGGAACCGACGGCTCTCATGACCCGTGTGGCTGCCGATAGTCTGCGTGCTGTGAGCGATGATGTGAAAGCATTGGGCTATCGTCTTAAGATCTACGATGCATATCGTCCGCAGAAAGGTGTCGACCATTTCGTGCGCTGGGCTGAGAATGTCAGTGATACCCGTATGAAAGCCTATTTCTATCCCGATCTCGATAAGAGCGTGCTTTTCGAACAGGAGTATATCTATGAGAAAAGTGGTCATACCCGCGGTTCTACTGTCGACCTGACGCTGTTTGATATGAATACCGAGAAAGAACTTGATATGGGAGGGACGTTCGACTGGTTCGGACCTGAGAGTCATCCTGACTTCTGTGGTAATCCCGATACAGGCGAGTACACGGGCGATGGCAGTAAGAGTCCTATAGGACGCAGCATTACCGCTGAGCAGTTCAAAAATCGTATGATTCTGCGTCAGGCAATGTTGCGTCATGGTTTCAAACCTCTCGATTCTGAGTGGTGGCATTTTACGTTGAAGGACGAGCCCTTCCCCGACACATACTTTACTTTCCCCGTTACGCAACTAAAAAACTATTAGCGGCGACAGAGGGCTGCGTAGGGACATGTGCGACAGCTGTTAGCGTCGTTGGTTGGAGTGAAAGCGAGGTCTTGATTGAAGATCTCGCTTATTTTTTGCCCGAGAAGTTCGGTGTAGCGAGTTGCTACAGCCTTGATGTCGTGTATGGGGTCCTTGCCAATCTTCAGTGTGGGGTCGTAGCCGTCGGTACCTGCGTGTTGGATGAACAGCAGGCTGGGAGAGACGGGTTTGTCCTGTTCGTGCGACACAATATGACTATATAGAAAAGCTTGTAAGAAATAGTCGCTATGTTCTCGGATATAAGCTGGATCGAAGATGGCATCAACATCGGGTAACCCCTTTGGCTCGTGTGAACCAGTCTTGTAGTCGATGACACGGATGCGCTCCTCGCCAGTATCTGGATCAGTGACCATGTCAAGACGGTCGATGTAACCGCCAATCTCTGTATCCCCCCATGGCATCTTGACTTGCTTCTCAAGTCCTAAAATAGTGAAAGGTGTAAGGCGGTGGTCGATCTCAACTAACTGACGTATGTATTTGATAATAACCTCCCGATTGATGAGTTGCAGACCGTCAAGGGGGGGCATGGGGTGCATAGGGTCTTTAATGAGGAAAAGCTCTTCTTTAATAGCTTGATCGACTGCACGCTCAATTTCTACGCCGCTCTTTAACAGGGCATCGAGGTCGGACGTTGTAATGCGCTGCTGGCCGAACTGCTCATATAGGGTCTGGGCAGCATGGTGGAAGATATTTCCGAAGATGCGATTATCAATCATATCCTCTTCGTTATCATCAGGTTCCTGAAGGTTGCTAACGTAACGATAGAAGAACCTGAGCTGACATCGTAGGTAATTGCTGATGGCCGTAGGACTGATGCCGCCCATCTCTTTCGAGAAACGCCTCGTGAGGGTTGTGATGACTTCGTGAGTCTTTTCAATGGATTGGGGTTGATGCAATTGTGGCTGTTGTCCGGCACGTAACGTCTGGAAGGTTATGGGAATATCAGTCTCGACCATTAACTGGAGCATGAATCGCGACATCTCACCTGTCTGACCATCGTTTGTTGAATTGTTGTAGACGATGGTGACATCACCTGTACGTTGCAGCAACCGGTGGAAATAGTGCTGATAGATGGCGACCTTATGATCGACGGTGGTGAGACCATAGGCTTTACGGATGGCATATGGAATGAAGGATGTGTCGTTGACGCCTCGGGGCATATTACCTTCGTTACACGAGAGCAACAGCACGTGGTCGAAGTCAAGGTTTCGCGTTTCGAGCACCCCCATCACCTGAATACCCTCTGCAGGTTCTCCATGGAAAGGAATGGATGCCTGCTGAATAAGTTGCTGTACAAGTCGTTGCAGGGTAATGGTATCGACACTGAGCACACCACTGTCTACCAGACCGCTGACACGATTCAGTAAGGTATAGATCCGAAATATACTCTCAGTGTCAAGAGAAGAGAAGTCTGCTGTTGTAGCGATTGTACGTACTATGTTCAGAAGCCAGTGCAGCATATCGGCATTATCTGTGTAATGGACAGCGGCATAGTCGTTAGGTAGCAGACAGGCAAAAGGGTGACGACTGACTATGTCGAGCCAACGATGGCGGAATGCGCCTGTTTTCTGCGAGAAACCGTTTACCTGAAGATTAATGAGTTGCGTGACGAGCGATGCTACTGATGTCTGAAGTAGGGGAAAGCCTGTTGTGACGTTCACCTTCTCAACACTGTCAGGCAGACAGTGAACAACTGCTTGTAAGAGCCCTTCATTACAGAGCACAATGGCGGTACGTCGCCCAGCGGCAATGCGTTCAGGAGTGAGCCACTGACTGACGTAACGGGCCTGAATATTCTCGGTTGATGCCGAGATATAAGTCAGTTGCCGTGGAGGCTGTTCCTCGGTATCCTGATAGAAAACGGCTTTGCCTTCGCGTTCCAGTCGGTGGAACAGCACTTGTTCTACTTGCTGCATGAGATTGAAGCCTACAAAGCAATAGGCATCATAGTCGAACTGCAGGTCCTCATCGGTAGCTACCTGGCGATATAGTGCACCTTCGTATGCCAGTTGCTGACTGGCAAGGCTCTCATTGAACGTTCTGTAGATGTCGCCAATATGACTCCATAAGCGCAGGAAGCGTTCCTTGAGTTCTGTATTATGGTCTTCGGAAAAGTTGCTGAAGAATCGCCGTATCATCTCACGCTGTTCATCAGTGAGATACGATACGTCGTCGAGTTCGTGGATATCACGCAAGTTTGCAAACACCTTATCAGCAGGTGCCATATTCTTGTCGAGGTCATCGAAGTCGGAGAGCAACAGCTGTCCCCAACCGTAAAAATGATCAAGCGTCTCGTCAAGACCTGTACACTGTGTGAAGCACTTGTGCAGTTCACAGACCAACATGATGGGGTCTGCCACTTTGAGAGTGGAATGACTGCGGAACAAATCACTGATGGTGATGTAGGCAGGACTCCAGATGGGCTTACCTGCCAGATGTGCCAAGCAGTCGTTGAGAAATAGCGAGGCACGCTTATTAGGGAACACCACGGCTATGCGTGAGAGGTTTGTTCCATATCGGGAGAGTAGGTCGGCTGCTACATGTTCAAGAAAAGACTTCATACTTCTTCGATTTTGTTGCTATATACATACCAGAGGTAACCTTTGATGTTCTGATGTCCCATAGATGCCAGAAGCTGCATGTACTCATGTACCTGCTCGTGATATTCAGGTTTTGGGGCTCCAAACTTGAAGTCAACGACAATCCATTCCTGACCATCGGTCATCACACGATCAGGGCGACGCTCTTTCATTTCTCCGTTTTCGATGGATAGAATCGTACACTCGTTGAAGAGTTCCCAATGTGGTGAGAACCAATTACGTACACGCTCGTCCTCCAAACGTTTCTTGAGCATCGTCGTGATGCGCTCAGCGGTGATGTGCTCGTCGTAGAGTACCCCCTCAAATTGTAGGCGTTGCAATGCGTCGGGAATGTCGCTTGCTGTGCGGATAGTAGAGAATACTTCGTGTAGGATACTACCCGTCTGGATGTAGTTCCTTCGTTGCAGATTCTCTTCGTCATCGCCCTCTGCAAAAACCTTACTGCGATTACTCTGTCGGAACTCTACCTTACGTCCGAAGGTCTCAACCTCGACGTTGACAGGGGCAGACGGCTGGAGGAAAGGATTGATAGACGGCTGATTGAAGAGGTTTTGCTGAGGAGCTCTGAAAGTAGAGGTACCGTAAATGAAATGAAGTTCCGTTTTCTCATCTTCGATTCCTTCGAGAGTGGAAGAGGACAGGTCGTTGCTGATAAGTGGCAGACACTGTTCGATGAGTGTTGAACGAGAGTTTTTCGTGCCACGCTTGCCGATGACATAAAGACTCCTACAGGCACGGGTGAACGCCACATAGAGCAAATTCAGATTATCCACGGTGTTCTGTAGATGTTCATGCAGATAGTCGGCCTCATAGATGGTACCCATCATCTGTTTCTGACTATAGTCTATTGGTGCTATCGGTAGATCACTGAATGGTACTTCAGAGGGTTGGCACCAGAGCACGTTACCCGTTCTCTCTAACTGCCAGTCGCAGAAAGGACAAATCACATGTTCAAACTCAAGTCCTTTCGATTTGTGGATGGAGATGAGGCGTATACCATTAGTCTCATCGCTCTGTATGGTCTTTGAGGAGATGTTCTCGTCCCACTCGGAGAGGAACGTGTTGATGTCCGTTGTGTTCTCGTTGACAAAGTCAGTAAGTTGATCGTAGAACGCACAGAGATAGGCGCCCTGTCCTTTGATGGTATTCAGACGGAAGATGCTATAAAGACGCTCAACCAGTTCGTAGAAAGGCAATGAGAGCAGTTCTGCGAAATGCCCAATAAACTCCTCGGGTAACAACACGTCGAGATTACGATTGGCTAAGAGAAGTTCGTTGTCGGTAGTGGGATTATGCAATATATCGTATTGCCATGTCTTGACGATAGCTGCTTTTGTGAGTTGATCGTCGGGATGGGTGAGTAGTCGCAGGGCGTTGATGAGCAAGCACACGGTGCTGGATGCATCGAGGCGGAAGGCCTCGTCGGAAACAATGCTCACCTCTGGCATTTGCTGTTGGAAATAGTTGGCAATAATGGGTATTAGTGCGTTCGTACGTACAAGGATGGCGATGTTATGTTGCTCGATTCCTTGTGATATCAGCTCCCCAATGATGTCAGCCATGTGACTAAGCACCTGCTCCTGATACTCTTCAGCGGGCAGCAAGGTGATGTCGACAAAACCTTCTTCTGTTTTATTCTCGGGTATTTGCTGCTCTACGTCTGCATAAGCCTTTCGCAGTTGGTCTGCTTCTGCGGGACTGAGTTCTGCTTGGGTCTGATATTCTAGTTGGGCCGCATGATGGAAAAACGCATTATTGAACTCAATAATACGACGTTCAGAACGGCGGTTTACCGTCAGCGGATGCGTCTCTACTTGTTGGGGCGAGAACTGACTCTCAATATCGTTAAGCAAGCGCCAGTCGCCCGAACGCCAACGATAGATACTCTGCTTCACGTCGCCAACTATCAGGTTTGAGGTGTTCTCATGACTCATCGCCTCTGCCAATAGCACACGGAAGTTCTGCCATTGTACGGTCGAGGTGTCCTGGAATTCGTCAATCATGACATGTTCCAACTGCGTTCCAATCTTCTCGAAGATAAACGGCGAGTCGCTCTCACCAATCAGTGAATGGAGCAGTTGTTGGGTGTCACTGAGCAGAAAGCGGTTCGCACTCTCGTTCAGCTCATGTACTTTGCGCTCAATGTTACCCAATAGTCGCAGTTGATTCAGATGTCGTAATGTGAGGTCGGCACTCTTATAGAGTTTCCACTGCTTTGGACGCTCTTCAACCGCATAGCGTAGAATGTCGCCAAGTATAGAGTCTGCCAGTGAGTGGATGAGTTCCCGTCGCGGGTGCGTCTTCTTATACCATTTTGTAGGATCCCCTATACTGTCGGTCACACGCTTACCGACGATACTTTCATCGAAGATACCCTGACGGAGTTTCTGGAAGAAACCGCACAATCCGGTCTTTCCGTAGGCGAGATCGTCAATCGTCAATCCTTCACTTTCAAGGGCATCGAAGAAACTCTCGCCAATCTCCTTCATTCGGTCTTCGGCTAGCTGGCGTATCTCGCGCAACCTACGGGTGTAGTCTTCAAAGAAACCTTTTTCTCCCATCTTCTTCTCCATCTCATCCCTTACAGCCTTATAGCTGTCGCTGAAGATAGTGCGCCCGAACGATTTTATTTGTGAGATGACGTTCCATGACTTATCGTCGGAAATATTCTCCATGATGTATTTTAGGATCCACTGAAGCAGTAAGTCGGTAGTGCTTAAATCGGCTATCAGCTGATCAACAGCCAGTTCCTCTACCTGATAGTCATTCAGTCCGATACGCAGATTGGTAGTGAGATCGAGTTCGCGTGCCATGTTACGCAGCACACTCTGGAAGAAAGTGTCGATGGTCTCAACGCGGAAATAGTTGTAGTTATGAAGCAGATTTGTCAGTGCCATACCTGCGCGTTCACTGATGAATCGGGCTTCGAAACCAGTCTTCTCTTGGATGGCTTTCAAATAATTTTCTGAGTCGGGCAGCTGATGTGCGATACCATAGAGTTGACTCAATATACGCATCTTCATCTCCTCTGTGGCCTTGTTGGTAAAGGTCACAGCCAGGATGTTGCGAAAGCTTTGTGGGTCTTCCACAAGCAGGCGGATGTATTCGGTGGCAAGCGTAAAGGTCTTTCCACTGCCAGCACTTGCTTTATAGACTGAAAGGGGTTTTACCATCTTCTAAACAATTCTATTTCTACTTCGACACCTGCACGGTCGAAAGTTGTGTTTCGGAAACTGGCAAAGGCGCCCACCGAAATATAACGGTTAGTGAATCCATAGCCGAGTTCATAATAGGGACGAGAGTGTTCGAGTAATACATTACTCAAGTAGAAACGCTCCTTCTCGATATATTTGCCGAGATAAGGAATCCATGTCGCGAACATCATCGGTGTTTCATATGATACGTTACTGCGGATGTAATAGTCAGAGCGGTTGTACTCGCGACTTCGAAGTAACTGAACGTCACCGCTCCAGTTATCGTCCCAGCCTCCGGGCAGGTTTTCATCGCGGAAGTTCACGTAGTCGACAAAGTAATTGCCTGATTTTGTGAAAAAACCTCCTCCAGCCCTGAGGTTGAGTACTCGCAGCCCTGGAATTTTCTTCTTCCACTGAGCGTCGAACTCCCAACGTTCATATTCAAGGTCGCTGTTCATCACACCTTTGATGGCTCGTTCATAATCAATGGAGAGAGTTGGGCCATTGTTCAGCCAAGGTTGGAACTTCAGGCCTATCATGGGCGCAAAACTCTTATAGTGTATAGGCATTCCGTAAGTTAGCATCATCTGCTTGTCGAGGGCAGAGCGAACATGGTAGATGAGTCCAGCCTCAATATCGAACCAATTGAAGAGCATAATATTGTTGAACACCTTAAGGTAAGTGTCCTTGAACTTATGCATATTGGTATTGTCGAAATTGATAATGCTGTCGGGATACAGTTCTTTTATCTTCTCTGTCACACAGCTGTTGCTGATAGGATTGCCGTTACCCCATACAATCTCTGTGTATCCGTTGCGTTTTGGGTTATAGGTCATTCTGAGTGGTGCAGTGAAGTAGAACTGCCGCTGCTTGAAGTTATAACCGAAGGTTGGGTTCAACGTCAGATATCTGTGTGGTGAGAATGTGTAGCGTGTGCGCAGCTTCATCTTATAGCGCCAACCGCGGTTGCCGCTATAGCTCAGATATAAAGGATTGATGATGGGTGACAACTTGAAATAGGAGTCTTCCGATTCTGCCGAGATCGGTGTCACGAGGTTATCGCCTATCGTGTCCCAGATAATCTTTTTCAGCAGTTGCTTGTTTGTGGCAGTAGAGTCTTCCTGCTGCCTGTTGATGGAATCCTGCCGAATCCGTTTATTGTATTCGTCATAAATATCTTTGTCGGCTTCTGATAAGGGGATTGGACGGATAGAGTCCATCAGTTTGCGGCTCGATACTTTGGTAATGCTGTCTGGTAGCGTTATGGGGCAGTTGTAACTGGCATCGAATAGTGCAGATATGTGATTGCCCATGAAGCGGAAAGAGCCCACCATGGAACATCTCTTCGGCATCAGCGAGCGAACTCCTTCGTCGCCTTGTTCTATATGCGTGCGGAATGATATCATATCAAATTCTCCGTTTAGCATCGTCATGATAACACGGCCCGTAGATGTCTCAACTAGCGCATAGCCGTTGAGCAGTTGTGTATTATAGAACTTTGGTTTGAACTCCAACCATGTTGTAGAGTCGTTGATCTGCTTTTGCGTGAAGCGGTAGAAGTGCCTGTTATGTCTGTTGAAAGGCGATAGCATGTGGCCTTCGTAGAGGGCAACATCATAGATGTTTGGTGTCATGAAATTGAGGAGGGGTGACAACACCCTGTGATCCTTAGGGATGGTGCTCGACAATACCTGACTGTTGATGTCGAAGTGATGTGAATCTTGGAATAGCACTTTTGCGTATGACTCGCGGATATACTTCCTTGGGTCTTTAGACAGAGAGTGCATCGTGGGGATGAACTTCAGGATAAAGTTACGTTTCTCTACGTTGAAGTGAATCTTAGCATAGATATTGTCCTGAAGTGAGTCGATCATCGGGTTGAGGGCCTTCTGATAAGCGTAAATCCGATTCAGTATCAGCCCTTCAGTCTTCTCTTTCGCAAAACCATGTACTGACACACTTAGCAGCATGCCCAACAATAGTAACGGCTTGATGAATAGTTGACTGCGTATCAATGTCTTATTCTAATTTCTCTTTCAGGTACTGACCTGTCAGACTCTCTTTACATTTCGCTACCGTTTCTGGTGTTCCAGCCACGACGAGCGCACCGCCCTTGTCGCCGCCATCAGGACCTAAATCTATCACGTGGTCGGCCGTTTTCACAATCTCCATGTTGTGCTCAATAATCAGAATCGTGTGTCCTCGCTCAATGAGTGCGTTAAACGACTCCAGCAGTTTATGTATGTCGTGGAAATGGAGTCCTGTCGTTGGTTCGTCGAAGATGAAGAGCGTGGGCTCTTGCTTCTCCTGTCCGATGAAGTAGGCCAGTTTTACACGTTGGTTCTCACCGCCAGAGAGGGTCGAAGAGTTCTGCCCCAGTTTGATATATCCAAGCCCAACATCCTGTAGTGTCTTCAATCGTTTTACAATCGTATCTTGTTTGTATTTCGAGAAGAACTCTACCGCCTCATTGATGGTCATGTTAAGCACATCGTCGATATTCTTACCCTCAAATCTCACGTCGAGAATGTCATGTTTGAAGCGGTGTCCGTGACAAGCTTCGCACTCCAGTACGATGTCGGCCATAAACTGCATCTCTACCGTTATCACGCCTGCACCTTTACACTCTTCGCAACGGCCGCCGTCAGTATTGAATGAGAAATACTGTGAGGTGAAACCCATCTGCTGTGCTAGCGGCTGTTCTGCAAACAAGTCGCGGATAGCGTCATAAGCCTTCACGTAGGTGGCAGGGTTAGAACGTGTACTCTTACCTATAGGATTCTGATCGACAAACTCCACATGTTTAATGGCATCGATATCACCTTCAAGTGCCAGAAACTCGCCAGGAGCATCACATACATCGCCCAGACGGCGTTTCAGTGCCGGGTAGAGGATACCCTTTATCAGACTAGACTTTCCTGAGCCGGAAACACCAGTAACTACCGTCATCACGTTGAGTGGTATCTGTACGTCAATTCCTCTGAGGTTGTTCATGCGTGCGCCCTTGATGTCGATATGGCGATTCCAAGGGCGACGGCTCTTAGGTACGGGAATATCTTCTTCGTGCAACAAGTACTTCACTGTGTAGCTCTTTGGATACTTCTTGAGCGAATCTTTTACGATATCTTTTGCGTCACCGTCGAATACCACTTCACCGCCCAGACGTCCTGCGTCGGGCCCTATGTCTATCAGGTGGTCGGCGGCACGCATAATCTCTTCGTCATGCTCTACAACAACCACCGTGTTACCCAGTGACTGCAGTTCTTTCAAAACATGAATCAATCTGTCCGTATCGCGTGAGTGCAGACCTATGCTGGGCTCGTCGAGAATATAGAGCGAACCTACTAGTGAACTGCCAAGACTTGTACAGAGGTTGATTCGCTGACTCTCACCGCCTGACAATGTGTTTGAAAGACGGTTCAGTGTGAGATATCCCAGTCCCACGTCAAGCAGGAACTGAAGTCGGCTTGTAATCTCAGTTAACAGGCGTTTGCCAATCTCTGCTTCCTGAGGCTCAAGTTCTAAGCGGTCGAACCACTCTTTTAGTCTGATGATAGGCATTTGTACCAGATCAGTAATGCTTCGTCCGCCTATCTTCACATATTCTGCTTCGGGTTTCAGGCGTGTCCCGTGACATACAGGGCACGTAGTCTTGCCTCTGTAGCGGGCCAGCATAACGCGATATTGTATCTTATACTGGTTCTCCTTTACCATATCGAAGAAACTGTCAATACAAGGCTTTTCTTTAGCGCCCTTGTCCGAGGGTAGCCCATGCCACAGCCAGTCTTTCTGCTTCTGTGTCAGATTCATGTATGGCTCAAAGATGGGGAAGTCGTCGTTAGCCGCATGACGGCAGAACCAGTCTTTCCACTCTTTCATCTTCTCGCCATGCCAGCATACCACACAACCGTCGTATACACTCAGTGTTGTGTTGGGGATGACCAGTTTTTCGTCGATACCCATAATCTTGCCAAAACCTTGGCACTCAGGACATGCTCCTGCGGGTGAGTTGAACGAGAACATCTGATCGGTTGGTTCCTCGAAAGTCATGCCATCGGCCTCGAACTTCATTGAGAAATCGTAGAAGATGGTTGGCGGGAAGAGCAGTCTCATCTCACCATGTCCCTCAAAGAAAGCTGTCTCGGCAGAGTCGACCAGACGTGCTATCACGTCCTTTGTGTCATCAACGCTCATGCGGTCGATGACAAGGAAAATCTCTTCGTCATTACAGTCGCCACCAGCCAAGTAGTCGTCTATGCGCTGGAAATCGTTCTTTACGTAGATTCTGGCGTAGCCCTCTAACTGATAAGTCTTCAGCTGCTGTTCCATGGTACGTCCTTCGTGCAGGTGGATTGGTGCCATTATAACGAAGCGTGTACCCTTTGAGTACTCCAGCATCTTCTTCACGATGTCTTCTGTAGAGTGTTTCTTCACTTCTTCGCCACTCACGGGTGAATACGTGCGGCCTATGCGCGCGTAAAGCAAACGGAGATATTCATAAATCTCCGTCGAAGTGCCCACCGTACTGCGAGGGTTTCTCGATATGACCTTTTGCTCAATGGCTATGGCTGGCGGTATGCCGCGTATGAAATCACACTCGGGCTTGTTCATCCTGCCAAGGAACTGACGGGCATAGCTCGACAAACTCTCCACATAACGCCGTTGGCCTTCGGCATACAAAGTGTCGAAGGCCAATGATGATTTACCGGAGCCGCTGACTCCGGCAATCACTACGAATTGGTTTCGGGGTATCTTGACGTCAATACTCTTCAGGTTATTAACTCTCGCCCCTTTTATTTCTATGCAATCGCTCATTAAAGAATACTCTTGACGGCTTCGAGCATGCCGACACTCTGGATGAGGTCGAGATCCTGCTTCACCATCGTGTTCAGACCAGGAATCTTGTTCAGATCCTCCTGCCAGATGAACTCTGCACCGAGCACACCATCGGTCACCTTCTGTGTGTCGCCGCTAGCCCAGAGCTCTTTCAGCAGATCCATGATTCGCTGGTCGTCGTTTGGAATGATTTCTGTGCCGTCCTCACGCTTACCACCTTTATAGTAGGTGATAATAGCTGCCAGACCGAACACCAAGCCCTTAGGCAGTTCGCCTTTGCGCTCTAGGAATGTTTTTACGCCGGGAAGGTCGCGGGCCTGGAACTTCGGGAATGAATTCAGCATGATGCTTGTCACCTGATGGTCTACGTATGGGTTGTCGAAACGCTCTAATACGTCGCCGGCAAACTTCTCGAGCTCGTCCATTGGCAGATCGAGTGTCTGCATCAGCTCTTCAAACTGTACCTTATGGATATATTTTCCTATTACTTCATGATTGCAGGCGTCGCGCACGATGTTCACACCGCTCAGGAATGCTACCGGGCTCAATACGGTGTGGGGGCCGTTCAGGAGCGTTACCTTACGCTTGTGGTAAGGCTCTTCAGAAGGAACAAACAGCACGTGCAGACCTGCCTTGTCGGCGGGGAACTCCTTGGCCACTTCTCTTGGGGCTTCGATTACCCAGAGATGGAAGTTTTCTGCCTGTACCACCAAGTTGTCGCGGTAGCTGATTTTCTCCTGTATCTCGGCAATCTCTTTGCGGGGGAAACCTGGAACGATACGGTCAACAAGCGTAGCATATACACCACAAGCCTCCTCGAACCACTTCTTGAAGTCCTCGCCCAGCTTCCACAGGTCGATGTATTTATAGATGCATTCCTTCAGCACGTGACCGTTCAGGAAAATCAGCTCACAAGGGAAGATGATCAGACCCTTTGTCTTGTCGCCGTTGAACGTCTGATAGCGACGATACAGCAGCTGCACCAGTTTACCAGGGTATGAAGAAGCAGGCGCATCCTCAAGTTTACATGTGGGGTCGAACGCGATACCCGCCTCGGTGGTGTTTGAGATAACGAAACGAATCTCTGGCTGGTCGGCCAGTGCCATGAAGGCAGCGTTCTGTGTATAGGGGTTCAGCGCGCGGCTGATGACGTCGATACGCTCGAGTGTGTTGACAGGCTTGCCGTTCTCGCGGCCCTGCAGGTTTACATGATACAGACAGTCCTGAGCGTTGAGCCAGTCGACCATACCTTTCTCGATAGGTTGTACAACGACAACGGAGCCATTGAAATCGGTCTTCTGGTCCATGTTCCAGATAATCCAATCAACGAATGCACGGAGGAAGTTTCCTTCACCGAACTGAATCACCTTTTCAGGCATCACGCTCTTAGGAGCAAATTGTTTGTTTAGTGGTTTCATTTTCAAAAGTTGTTTTGTTGTTCTTTGTTTACGACTGCAAAGTTAGTGTTTTTCAGTGATACCACCAAATCTTTCGTGTCATATAACGTTAAAAATCTACGAAAACCTTTGCGTTCGGAAAGTGGCAACTTTTGAAATATAAATCCCTGCCGGTTAGGGCAGGGATTTCGTATATTTATCAGGTTATCTTGCGCTGACATATTTGTGGAGCGTCTGTCGCACGGCACCAGGGCCGGCATAGAGCTCACGGACGTAGCCTTCGATCTGTTCGCCGAGACCAGCTTCGTAAAGGTCAAGACCAAACACGTCCTTGCGGCTGTAGAGCTGACGCAGCGGACTCCAGTCTTGGTCGGACTTACCTATCTCAAGCGGGGCGACGATGGCCTGCAGCTCTGCGAGCATTGGGTCGGGCGAGGGCTCGAACGGCGTGAGATCGTCCTTGAGTCCCTTCAAGTAGCGGGCATAGCCAGCAAGGGTGAGGGGAATCAAAACGAGGTTCTCCATGTCGAGGTTGCGGGCAATGTATTTCTTGATGGTCTCACCGAAGCGGATAGGGAGTTTCTGTGATGTGTCACAAGCGATGCGCTGGGGTGCGTCTGGCATGAACGGGTTGGGCAGACGGCGGTTGATGACGGCGCCGATGAACTCGTATGGATTCAGCACGCCAGGGTCTGTGACAACGGGCATCGCCTCTATGTAACCGATCTTCTGGATGAACGGACGCAGATCTTCGTCGGCCATCTCAGCAGAGATCAGCGTATAGTCCAGCATGCAGCCATAGATAGACATAGCTGTGTGGAGCGGGTTCAGACAGGTAGTCACCTTCATGGTCTCAACCTTGTCTACGGTTTCACGGGTGGTATAGAGAGCACCGCCCAGATCGAGTGGTGGACGACCGTTGGTGTAGTTGTCCTCGATGACAAGATACTGCACCTCTTCAGCGTTCACGAACGGAGCGGTGAAGGTGTGCTTCTCTGTCTCAATGTAGTTGTTGTCCTCGAAACTATCAGCAGCCAGCATTTCCTTTACCTTCTCGTGTGGGCGCGGTGTGATTTTGTCGATCATAGACCAGGGGAAGGTAATCTTCTTCTCATCCTTCAGGTAATCGAGGAAGGCTGTGGGAACAAGTCCATCGGCAACCCAACGCTCTGCATAAGCAAATACGCCAGCCTTTACCTTATCGCCGTTGTGCGAGCAGTTGTCCATGCTCTGAACGGTGAGAGGCAGCTGTCCGGCATTGAAACGCTCAAGCAGCAGGGCGCAGACCTTACCCATGGCAAAGACAGGCTTCAGGCCGCGGGCCAGGTCGGCATCGTTATAGCTGTAGCCTTTCTCGGTGATGGTGAACGAAATCATCTGCAGACTCGGGTTCTTAAATATCTCCACGAGTCGGTTCCAGTCCTCAAACTGAGGGTCGGCCTTCAGGGCCTCAGTCACTGATGCGATCACCTTCTTTTCGATAGAACCATCTGAGCAGAGGTTCACGCAGAGCGAAAGGTTGTTATAGGGGGCATAAGCCTTATCAATGACCTCGAAGTCGAAGGTCTCAGCTACAATCACACCGCGATCGTACTTACCTGTGTTCAGCGCATCGTTGAGAATGGCTGCGGGGAAGGCGCGGAAGATATTACCGCCTCCGAAGTGAACCCATGTAGGTTCCTTGGCAGTTTTCTCACGTATAGCTTTGATATCAAACTTTGGGAGTTCATAGCCTTTTGCTTCCCACTCTGCGGCATCATAGTTACCACTAAAAATATCATTTAACTTCATAACGTTGTGTTTTTATTTGGCACGGATTAACACGGCTCTCTTTAAGAGATACACTGCTTTGTTGCGCAACTAGCCGTGTTTTTTTATAAAAGCGGTGTTAATCCGTGCCTAATATAATTTAATCAAAGAATCCTGGTTGCTTATACTCGATGCCCAACTCACGGTCGACAGTGGCGAGGATACCCTGTACCTGTCCGAGGGCAAACATACGGCCCAGAAGCGTATAACCTGCATTATGGCCATGACTGCTCTCGTCGAAGATACCACCAGGCTCGTCGGTGAATGTCATTCCATGGTCAACGCGCATCGGCAGTTCGGGGTTTTCCTTCTCGAAGATACGGCAGAGTTCGATGAGGTCGGCACGTCCGCCCAGATGAGAAGCCTCGGTGAAATCGCCGTTGGGGAAAATGTGGCAAGAACGCAGGTGTACGAAGTGTGTACGCGATGCAAACTTCTTGGCCAAATCTACCACATTATTATATGCACCTGCTGAAAGCGAACCAGCACAGAAGGTCAGACCATTGTGCTTGTTGGGCACGGCGTCGAGGAACCACTGGATATCCTCCTCGGTGCGAACTATGCGTGGCAAACCGAGCACTTCGATGGGGGGATCGTCTGGGTGAACGCACATGTTCATGCCATATTCCTCGCAGGTAGGCATGATAGCCTCGAGGAAGTATTTCATGTTGGCACGTAACTGTGCTTTGTCGATACCCTTATAGAGGTTGAGGAAGTCGCGGAATTTCTGGATAGGAGCTTCGTCGTTTTCACTGAAATTACCCGACACAAACCCCTGCGTCTTGATGATGATGGTTTCAACCAGTTTGTGATCCTTTTCTGGAGTCATGGTCTTGGCGAGCTCGTCGCATTCGGCAAGTACGTTACGGCCTTCACCTACACCCTCAGGGAACTTGAACTTTGCCCACTCCTCGCGGGCTCCTTCGCGCTTCAAAATATAAATGTCGAAATAAGCGAACTCGGCATAGTTGAAGTAGAGGTTGGTGGCACCGTTTGGATTGTCGTGCTCCAAATCGGTACGGGCCCAGTCGAGCACAGGCATGAAATTGTAGCAGATGCAGTGAATACCCTCTGCCGAGAGGTTGCGTAGTGACTCTTTATAAACCTCAATCTGGTGATCGCGGTCAGGGCCTCCATACTTAATTGTTTCTACAACGGGGAGCGATTCAACAACGCTCCAGCGCATGCCATAACTCTCAATGTACTCACGCAGGTCGCGAATCTTCTCGCGGGTCCACACTTCGCCAAGGGGTACGTCGTGAAGGGCTGTAACAATGCCTTCGACACCAATTTGTTTCAGTTGGGCAAGGGTGATCTTATCTTTCTTACCGAACCATCTCCATGTTCTTTCCATATATTTTGTTTTATTTTGTAGATTTCTGCTGCAAAGGTAGCAATTTTAACTCATACCAGTTTGTCTTTTCTACTCAAAAGTTTGTCTATTTGTACTTTTTTAGCGAATGCCCCATAATGAGCTCGCGGAAATCAAGAGGCCTAGAGGGCTTACCTGCATGATGAGAGCTGAAAGTGGGAGCACTCTCGTTGCCATAGCGGTCTGTTGCTGTGATGGCATAATGCAACTGGCGTCCCTTATGGGGGATGCTGATTGACTGGTTCATATAACGTGTAGCGATAAGGTTGCGCGCGTCGCTGATGTCGACGGGGAAGCGTTCAGAAGCATACACATTATATAATAGATAGTTGGCGCCAGAATTGTCGCGCGCGCCGCTCCACGATAAGAAGTCGCTACTCATGCCGCGCTTCACTGTTAGTGTGCGAGCAGATGAAGGAGCTGTCTTGTTGAACCATTTCATGGGTGGCAAAAGTGCAGGATAGAGGTTAAAGTCTTTCGTGAAGGTGTATATACCTTTTGTATTGTCAGTGAAGAACTTAGAGCGGAAGAAAGTATAGCCCATTCCCAACTCACGAAGTACATTCATTTCACGGGTAATGACGTCGAGCCCCCAGTTCTTCTCACATGGATGGAGCATGTAAACCGCCAGTCCTGGAGCAACGATGCGGCCGTAGCTATGCTGCTTCCAATCGACGGCAAAGGGGTAGAAGTTGTTGCCTTGAAAATACATCATGGGGAAAAGGGCGTCCATCAGTCCACTACGCAACCATCCTTGAGCATCCTGACAAACCGTGGTATTGGCATTCCATCCGGAACTCTTATAACGGGCCAGGTCGTCATACTTGCCGATTGGTGAGCACGACAGCATCACCCAAGGTTTGAGAGCCTTTACCGAATGATTAATTTTGCGGACAATATCCGTGATGTTCTGTCTGCCTTGCTGACGACTTACTTTTAATTTCCAGGTTTCAGGATAGCGGATATAATCGAGGTGGATGCCGTCGATGTCGTAGCGGCGTGTCACTTCAGCGCAGAATCGTGCCAGATAAACGCCCGTTTGTGGCTTCTCTGGGTCCATATATCCCTCGTCACCGATTTTGCGAATCAGACTGGGGTATTTCTGACGTATCAGCTTACATCCGTTGGTGTTCCATTTCCCTACTGGTATTGTTACAATCCATGCATGAAGCTGCATGCCGCGCTTGTGGCACTCGTCGATACAGAACTGCAACGGGTCGTAGCCCGGTGACTGACCTGGTATACCTGTGAGACAGACGTCCCAAGGCTCTTCGGTACAGGGAAACACCGTAGAGGCCCTAACGCGGGTCTGGAAGAATACGGTGTTGATATTGGCTTGCTGTAACTGATCGAGAATGGCGGTTAACTCCTGTTTCTGTTGATATGCGGAGTGAGAGCGGGGCCAGTCTATTCCCCCGATAGTAGTGAGCCATACAGCTCTGACTTCGTGTTTTGGAATCTGTGCTGAAACGTTCAGCGTCAATGCTAATAAGAGTAAAATTCGTATAATTGTTTTCAAAATGATGCTATTTTATTAAAATTTGCTGCAAAGTTAGCTTATTTTTTTCATTATCTCAAATAAAAACACTACTTTTGCAACAAAATAATTAAAAAACTTAGATAAAGATGATTTCTTTTTTGCTGAGTCTTTTGGCTCTTGTATTGGGTTATCTGCTGTATGGGCGCTTTGTTGAGCATGTGTTTGGTCCTGACAATCGTGCTACACCTGCCTTGACAAAGGCCGACGGTGTAGACTTTATTGTGCTGCCTAATTGGAAGATCTTCATGATCCAATTCCTGAATATCGCGGGTACTGGCCCGATCTTCGGTGCCATCATGGGTGCCAAGTTCGGTCCTGTGGCCTATCTGTGGATCGTCTTTGGCTGCATCTTCGCAGGTGCTATGCACGACTATTTCTCAGGTATGTTGTCGATGCGTCATGGTGGCGCAGGCCTGCCCGAGATGATTGGCCAGTATCTGGGTAAGACCACGAAGAACCTGATGCTGGTGTTCACCGTACTGCTGCTTGTGATGGTTGGCACCGTGTTTGTCTATTCACCGGCAGAGATCCTGCATAGTATCGGTGGCGATACGATGATGTGGATTATCATTATTTTCGGTTATTACATCATCGCAACAATGTTGCCCATTGATAAGATTATCGGCAAGGTCTATCCGCTTTTCGCCTTCTCCCTGCTGTTCATGGCTGGTGCGCTGATGATATGGCTGTTCTTGCATTGGCCAACATTGCCTGAGATCTGGAATAACTTCTATAATATGGGAGCGGTTACAGAGCCCGAGACATGGAAAGATAACATATTCCCAGCTCTCTTCATCACCATTGCCTGTGGTGCCATATCCGGTTTCCATGGCACGCAGAGTCCGCTGATGGCTCGTTGCGTGAAAAGTGAGAAAATGGGTCGGCCTATTTTCTATGGTGCGATGATTACTGAGGGCGTGGTAGCCCTTATCTGGGCTACGGTAGCTGCCTGGTTCTTCTATGGAGAGCCTGCTCCCGGCTACCAGCTGATAGAAAGCGCTACGGCAGGTTTCCATACATCTGCTCCTGCTGTGGTGAATCTGGTGTGCAACGACTGGCTGGGCGTGGCAGGTGCTGTGCTGGCCATGCTTGGTGTTGTGGCAGCGCCCATCACGTCGGGTGATACGGCTTTCCGTTCTGGTCGACTCATCGTGGCTGAGTGGTTGAAACTCGATCAGCGTCCCATCCCGAAGCGTCTGTATATCTGTGTGCCCATGTTCGCTGCCTCTATCGCCATGCTAGTATGGCAGATTGAGAATCCTGACGGTTTCAATACCATCTGGCAATACTTCGGATGGAGCAACCAGACGCTCAGCGTATTCACGCTTTGGACCATTACCGTCTATCTGGTGCGCCACAAGAAACCCTACTGGATTACGCTGATTCCCGCACTCTTCATGACCACCGTGTGCTCAACCTATCTTTTCATCTCGAAGCAGGCGTTTGGCTTGCCAGCCAATGTGGCTTATACGATAGGTGCCGCTTGTCTGGTAATTGCACTTGTGTGGTTTTGTCTATGGTATAGAAAGGAAACAACTAATAATATTAACTAAGTAATATTAAATGTATATGAGAAAACTAATGATGGCGGCCGTCGGCCTCATGATGGCAATAAGTGCTAATGCACAGTATCTGAACGATAATAAGAATGTGTTCTCTCAGGACAAGTGGTATGTTGGTGCTTCTGTATCAGGCTTCGACCTCAGCTGGCACAAGTATACAGACTGGACGTTCGACTTGCAGGCAAAGGCCGGTTATCTGTTCATTGACGACTGGATGGTAACAGGTCAGCTGGGTTGGCAGGCTCAGACCGATGTGCCCAGTTTCTTCAAGATAGGAGCAGGCCTTCGTTATTATTTTGAGAGTTGTGGCATTTATGCTGGTGTTTCAGGTAACTATCTTCACTGGGACGACTGGAACGACTTCCGTCCTGAACTGAATGTGGGTTATGCTTATTTCCTTACAGGCAAACTGACGCTTGAACCTGAAGTGTATTATGAGTACAGTACAGATAATAGCGATAATTCAGGTTTCGGTATCCGCCTCGGATTTGGATTGTATTTCTAAAATAAATAAGAATATATGTTAAGTGTAGAAGAATTGGTAGACAGACTGATCGATCTGTCATTTGCTGAAGATATCGGTGATGGCGACCATACCACGCTCTGCTGTATTCCGGAAGACGCGATGGGCAAGAGTCACCTGCTCATCAAGGAGGATGGTATTCTGGCGGGCGTAGAAATTGCTAAGGAAGTGTTCCGTCGCTTTGACCCCGAGATGAAGGTTGAGGTATTGATGCAAGATGGCACACGTGTGAAGAAAGGCGACATCGCTATGATTGTGACCGGTAAGGTCCGCTCATTGCTCCAGACAGAGCGACTCATGCTCAACATCATGCAGCGCATGAGTGGCATCGCCACGATGACTGATAAGTATGTGCAGCATTTGAAGGGCACCAAGACCCGTGTGCTCGACACCCGTAAGACAACGCCAGGCATGCGTATGCTTGAGAAGCAGGCTGTGAAGATTGGTGGTGGCTGTAATCACCGCATAGGACTCTTCGATATGATTCTGCTCAAAGATAACCATGTCGACTTCGCTGGGGGAATCGTCAATGCTATTGACCGCTGCCATCAGTATCTTAAGGAAAAAGGGCTCGACCTGAAGATTGAGATTGAGGTGCGTTCGTTCGACGAGCTGCAGCAGGTGCTCGATCATGGTGGCGTCGACCGTATCATGCTCGACAACTTCAGTGTACCTGATACGAAGAAAGCCGTCGATATCATCAATGGTCGTTATGAGACCGAGTCGAGTGGTGGTATTACCTTCGACACCATCCGCGATTATGCTGAGCAGGGTGTCGACTTTATCTCTGTTGGAGCCCTGACACACTCTGTGAAGGGTCTTGATATGTCATTTAAAGCTTGTTGAACATAAATATGAAGAAGATTTTACTGATGGCAGGCCTGGTGCTGGTGAGCGCCGGTGCAGCTGCTTGTACTAATTTTATCGTAGGTAAGAAAGCCAGTGTTGACGGTTCGGTGTTTGTAACCTATAATGCCGACTCCTATGGCGCTTTTATGCCACTTTATCACTATACTGCCGCCAAGCATCAGGCAGGTGACATGCGTAAGGTGTATGAGTGGGACACCAATAAATATTTGGGCGAGATAGCAGAAGCGCCTGAGACATGGAATGTGATAGGCAACTCCAACGAGTGGCAGGTAACGATTGGTGAGACTACTTTTGGCGGGCGTCATGAGATGGCCGACTCAACAGGTATCGTCGACTATGGATCACTCATCTATATTACCCTGCAGCGTGCTAAGACAGCTCGTGAGGCTCTTCAGATCATGACATCGCTGGTAGAGCAGTACGGATATTACTCCGAGGGTGAGACCTTCTCTGTAGCCGATAAGGACGAGGCATGGATGCTCGAGATGATGGGCTGCGGTCCTGACCGTGAGAAGTCAAAGGAACGTACCGTGTGGGTAGCTGTCCGTATTCCAGACGATGCTATCGCAGCTCATGCCAACCAGAGCCGTATCACGAGATTTCTCGATGGCCGTTACGTACAGGTCAAGATAAAGGATCTTCAGAAAAAATATCCTGTGAATGGTAAGAAGGCTGTGCCCAACCTGATGGTATGCTCTGATAATGTGGTAAGTTACGCCCGTACCATGGGCTGGTTCGATGGCAAGGATGCCGACTTCAGCTATAACGCAGCCTATGCCGAACCCGATTTCTCTGGCCGTCGTTACTGCGAGGCTCGCGTATGGAGTTTCTTCAATCGTTTCAGCGACGATTTCTCTGCCTACGTGCCTTATGCCGCCGGTATCGAGAAGGGTGCAAAAGAGATGCCCCTCTGGATCATCCCTAACAAGAAAGTTGGTATGCAGGATCTGCGCGATGCTATGCGCGACCACTATGAGGGCACTCCGTTTGCACTCGACACCAACATCGGTGGTGGTATCTATGAGATGCCTTACCGTCCGTCACCTCTTTCTTATAAGGTAGATGGCGTTGAGGTTTTCAACGAACGCCCCATCTCTACCCAGCAGACCGCCTGGTCGTTCATCTCTCAGATGCGTTCATGGTTGCCCCGTGAGATCGGTGGCTGCTTCTGGTTTGGCAACGACGATGGTAACATGGTAGCCTATACGCCTATGTATTCATGTATCACCACAGTGCCTAAATGTTTCTCTGGTGAAGGAGCCGACGATGTGACATTCTCTATCGATAATGCTTTCTGGGTGTGCAACTGGGTTAGTAACATGATCTATCCTCGTTACTCCATGATGTTCCCGTCGCTGAAGGAGGTTCGCGACTCGCTCGATGCCTCATACGACCGTCTTCAGCCCGAGATTGAAGCTAAGGCCAAGGCTCTCGCTACTGCCGATGAGCGTATCAAACTGCTCACAGACTATAGCTGTCAGAAAGGTGACGAGATGATCAGTCGTTGGCGCCAGTTGGCTTTCTTCCTGATTGTGAAGTACAACGACATGGCCGTGAAACCCACCGATAAGAACGGCACCTTCGAGCGTTCGCCCTATGGCAACGGTGCCCGTGTGAAGCGTCCTGGCTACCCAGAGTCCTATGCCAAGGAACTTCTCAAGCTGACAGGCGACAAATACAAAGTACCTGTAGAGGAAAAGAAATAAAAGAGACTATATGTCAGCAAAAGTTAAGCCGCTCTGTTGTTGCAGGGCGGCTTTTCCTATAATCTGAAAAGACCTTAAGTTTGTCGTAATGAAACCCTAAGTTTGTCGTAATGAAACTCTAGGTTTGTCGTAATGAAACCCATAGTTTCCTTACGATTGACGAACAATGGATGGGGATTTCTCCAACACGTTTAGGGAAATCCCCATCATTGTTTAGGATTTTTCACTTGCAGAATATTCGGGATAGCCTTACCTTTGCAGCAGAAATAATAAATAAAAAACAACATGAAGTTTAACTTAAAGATAGGAAAGGGTAAAGTTATGAAGAAGATGTACACAATGCTGATGATGGCGATGATGGGACTTATGACAATGTCGCTGACCTCTTGCGAAGAGGACGAGGCTATCGCTTACACCCTTGAGGGTACTTGGAAGGGAAATATGTATATCTCTTCAGAGTGGGATGGCAGATATTACGACGCTACCTATTCAGAGATTACATTTCTGAAGGATCCACGTACTTATTCTAGCGGTTCTGGCTATTGGGTTGACTACTATAGCAAAGCCCCTTGGGACTATGTGGCTAATCATATCGACTGGCGCGTTGACTTCGGGACCATCTATATTTACTTCGTAGAAGAGGGAACCTCAATGGAAATACGTGACTACCGTCTGAACGCAGACCGCTTCAGTGGTTATATCTACGATAACGGCACGAACGTAGACTTTGAGCTCTACAACGTAAGTCGTCCGTACTATGACAACTATCGCTGGGGTTACGACAGTTGGGATTATGATTACTACTGGAGCCGCACTCGCGGAGCAGGAGTTGACAGCACAACGACGGTTGAGAAGCCCAAGAGAATTATAAGAAATGCAAAATAAATTTGGTTTTTAGCTTGATTAATCGTAACTTTGCAGCGGATTTCGAAAGGAGTCCGCTGCTTTGGTATATATATTTTAAAGTAAATGAACGCGTTTAGTAAGAAAAGAAGATGGCATTGTCTGTCGGGACAGGAACCCACGGAGATGGACAAGACCATTATGTATTGGGAGAATAAAGGTAAGTTGGTGCCGACTCGCGACCTGATAAAGACTCCTGAACAGATAGAGGGCATCCGTAAGGCAGGTGTCATTAATACAGGGGTGCTCGATGAAGTGGCCAAGCAGATTCATGCTGGCATGTCGACACTGGAGATTGACCAGATATGCAGAACATACTGCGAAGAACACGGAGCAGTTCCCGCCTGTCTGAACTATGAAGGATTCCCGATGTCGGTATGCACTTCGATCAACGAGGTGGTGTGTCATGGTATCCCTAAGGAAGAAGATGTGCTTGAAGAGGGTGATATCATCAATGTTGACTTTACGACGATTCTCGACGGCTATTATGCTGATGCCAGCCGTATGTTTATTATCGGCAAGACGACACCAGAGAAGGAACAGCTGGTTCGTGTGGCAAAAGAGTGCCTGGAGATAGGTATGGAGGCCGCTAAGCCGTATGGGTTTGTAGGCGATATTGGTCATGCGATAGAGAAACACTGTAAGAAATACGGTTATGGTATTGTGAGAGATCTGGCTGGTCATGGGGTCGGACTGAAATTCCATGAGGAGCCCGATGTGAACCATTATGGTCATCGTGGTACGGGTATGCTGCTTGTGCCTGGTATGGTGTTTACCATTGAGCCGATGATCAATATGGGTACTTGGAGAGTGTTTATCGACGCTGACGATCCGTATGGATGGGAGGTTATCACTGAAGACGAGAAACCGAGCGCTCAATGGGAGCACACGCTGGTGATGACAGAACATGGCGTAGAGATATTGACGTATTAAAAAGGTGAAGAGGTAAAATGTCTGATATATATATATTAGGTATAGAGTCGAGTTGCGACGATACGTCGGCTGCTGTTCTGAAGAATGGTGTGCTGTTGTCGAACGTCACGGCTTCTCAGGCTGTGCATGAGGCCTATGGCGGCGTTGTACCCGAACTGGCATCGCGGGCGCACCAGCAGAATGTGGTGCCTGTGGTGGACCAGGCCATCAAGAAGGCTGGCATTACGAAAGAACAACTGACGGCTGTTGCTTTCACACGTGGTCCTGGACTAATGGGCTCACTGTTGGTGGGTGTTAGTTTCGCAAAGGGCTTTGCCAGATCGCTGGGAATTCCTCTGATTGACGTAAATCATCTGCAGGGGCACGTGATGGCGCACTTTATCAAGGAATCGGAAGACGACATGCATCAACCGCCTTTACCGTTCCTGTGTCTGTTGGTAAGCGGAGGTAATTCACAGATAGTGAAAGTGAATGCCTATAATGATATGGAGGTTTTGGGACAGACGATTGATGACGCAGCTGGCGAGGCTATCGATAAATGCTCGAAAGTGATGGGGCTGGGATATCCTGGAGGCCCGATTATAGACCGTCTGGCGCGTCAGGGTAATCCGAAAGCTTATCAGTTTGCTGAGCCTAATATTCCCAATCTCGACTATAGCTTTTCCGGATTGAAGACGTCATTTCTCTATTCTATGCAGAAATGGGTGAAAGATGATCCAGACTTTATCGAACATCACAAGGAGGATATTGCTGCCTCGTTGGAGTGGACGATAGTGGACATTCTGATGAAGAAACTGAAGAAAGCCGTCAAGCAGACGGGTATCAAGCATGTGGCTGTTGCTGGAGGTGTGAGTGCTAACAACGGACTTCGTAATGCTTTCTATGACGCAGAAAAGCGCTATGGATGGACCATTTATATTCCGAAGTTCAGCTATACCACTGATAATGCAGCTATGATTGGCATTGTGGGGCATTATAAGTATTTGGACGGGGAGTTCTGTGCTATTGACGCTCCGGCTTTTTCAAAGGTAACATTTAAATAACTAGATATGGATTTTGAAAGTAAGATAACGAGTAGGGAAATCAGTGAGATTCTTTGGGATACTGAAAAGACAGTCGGTACTGCAGAAAGTTGTACTGGCGGCCGTATTGCCGAGGCAATTATCTCCGTGCCTGGTGCCTCGAAGTATTTCAAGGGTGGTATCGTCTCGTATGTAGACGAAATCAAGGAGAGTTTGTTGGGTGTTGATCATCTGCTGTTGGAAGAGAAAACCGCTGTGTGTGAGGAAGTTGCGATAGCTATGGTGAAAGGGGCATGCAAGGCTCTGAATACAAATTACGCCATTGCTGCAACGGGCTTTGCAGGTCCTACCGGTGGTACGAAAGATATCCCTGTTGGTACTATATGGCTGGCATGCGGTAGTCTGGATAGGGTTGTGACTCTGAAGGTGGAAGAAGATCATGGTCGCGACATCAATCTGGCCATTGCAACCAATACGGTTATGGACTTGTTTTTGAACTTCTTGAAGGAAGAAAATGAGCCCCGTCCCGTACGTGAAGGTTAAAAAATGCTAATTCTTAGTCTTTAGTTTTACGCAAATCATTGAATTTCAATTAAAATGCGTACCTTTGCACCCTGTTTGGAATAAGTAAGTGTAAATCACAAGTAAAAAGTAGATAGAAATGTCTAAGATTTGTCAAATTACAGGAAAGAAGGCACAGATAGGTTGCAATGTGTCTCACTCAAAGCACCATACAAAGAGAAGCTTTGACGTAAACCTCTTCAGCAAGAAGTTCTACTATGTAGAGGAAGGTTGCTGGATTCAGTTGAAGATTAGCGCAGCTGGTCTTCGCATGATTAACAAGGTAGGTCTGGACGCTGCCCTGAAGCAGGCTGTTGCCAAGGGTTATGTGGACTGGAAGGATATTAAAGTGATAGGAGATTAAGAGATGGCAAGTAAGAAAGCAAAAGGTAATCGCGTTCAGGTGATCCTAGAGTGCACTGAGCACAAGAACAGTGGCATGCCTGGTACAAGCCGTTACGTGACTACAAAGAACCGCAAGAATACGCCTGAGCGTATGGAACTGATGAAGTATAACCCCATCCTGAAGAAGATGACTCTTCACAAGGAAATTAAATAATACGACTGAAGTATGGCAAAGAAAACCGTCGCAACCCTCCATGAAGGCTCAAAGGATGGTCGCGCTTACACAAAGGTAATCAAGATGGTTAAGAGCCCTAAGACTGGTGCTTACATCTTTGATGAGCAGATGGTTCCCAACGAGGCCGTTAAGGACTTTTTTAAGAACTAATTCCTATTATTTAGATAAAAATAAGAGGTCGCAAGTTAATTTGCGGCCTCTTTTTTTGCGGTTTCATCGTTTTTTTTGTATCTTTGCACTCGTAATATATTGCAATATGGGAATTTTTGGTCTTTTTAATAAGAATAAGAAAGAAACACTTGACAAGGGGCTGGAGAAGACAAAGACAAGTGTGTTTGATAAACTGACGCGTGCGGTGGCAGGAAAGTCGAAGGTCGACGATGACGTGCTTGACAATTTGGAAGAGGTTCTGATTACAAGTGATGTGGGTGTTGACACAACGCTGAAGATTATTGAACGTATTGAGGAACGCGTGGCAAGAGACAAGTATGTCAGCACGTCGGAATTGAACGCAATCCTTCGAGACGAAATAGCAGAACTGTTGGCTGAAAACAATACTGAAGACAATGATAATTGGGACTTGCCCAGCGATCATAAGCCATACGTTATCCTCGTTGTTGGCGTGAATGGCGTAGGCAAGACTACAACTATAGGTAAGTTGGCCTGGCAGTTTAAACAGGCAGGTAAGAAAGTATACCTCGGTGCCGCTGACACCTTCCGTGCTGCCGCTGTTGAACAGCTCTGTATATGGGGCGAGAGGGTAGGCGTACCTGTGATTAAGCAGCAGATGGGTAGTGATCCTGCCAGTGTGGCGTTTGACACACTTTCAAGTGCGAAGGCTAATGGTGCTGATGTGGTTTTGATAGATACGGCAGGCAGATTACATAATAAGGTGGGTCTGATGAACGAGTTGAAGAAAATCAAAGAGGTGATGAAGAAGGTCCTGCCTGAAGCTCCTGATGAAGTGATGCTCGTACTCGATGGCTCTACCGGTCAGAATGCCTTCGAGCAGGCCAAGCAGTTTGCTGCTGTCACTCAGATTACGAGTCTGGCTATTACCAAGCTTGATGGAACGGCAAAAGGTGGTGTGGTGATTGGCATCTCCGACCAGTTGAAGGTGCCAGTAAAGTACATTGGACTTGGCGAGGGAATGGAAGATCTGCAATTGTTTAACAAGCGACAGTTCGTAGATTCGCTTTTTCAAAGTGAATAGTGAGAAGTTACCGGAATGAAGAAAACGGTTGATATCATTACAATGGGGTGTTCGAAGAATCTGGTTGATTCGGAAACGCTGATGGGACTCTTCGAGGCCAACGGCTATCATTGTACGCACGATAGTGAAGACCCGCAAGGTGAAATCGTTGTGGTGAACACTTGTGGCTTCATCAATGATGCAAAGGAAGAGAGTATCAATACGATATTAGAACTGGCAGAGGCTAAGAAAGAAGGACGCATCAAGAAACTCTTTGTAATGGGATGTCTGTCGGAACGTTATCTGGCAGAACTGGAGAAGGAACTACCTGAGGTAGATAAATACTATGGAAAGTTCAACTATCGCCAACTGGTTGCTGATCTTCAGTCAGAGACTATGCCCGTATGTGAGGGACGGCGTCATGTGACGACCCCTCGACACTATGCTTATCTGAAAATCAGCGAGGGTTGTGATCGCCATTGTGCTTATTGTGCCATTCCATTGATAACAGGCCGTCATCAAAGCCGTCCTATGGAGGAAATACTTGAGGAAGTACGTCAGCTGGTAGCTGAGGGTACCAAGGAATTTCAGGTGATAGCACAGGAACTGACCTACTATGGCGTAGATACAGATGGAAAACAGCGCATAGCGGAACTCATCGAGAAAATGGCCGAAATCCCTGGCGTAGAGTGGATTCGTCTGCATTATGCTTATCCAGCTCACTTCCCTTGGGATTTGCTTAGGGTGATGCGTGAGAAGAAGAATGTATGTAAGTATCTCGATATTGCCCTCCAGCATGTCTCTGACCATATGCTCTCCCGTATGCAGCGCCATGTGACGAAGGCAGAGACTTATGAACTGATAGAGCGTATGCGTAGGGAAGTGCCTGGTATCCATATCAGAACTACACTGATGGTTGGTTTCCCTGGTGAGACAGATGAAGACTTTGAGGAACTGAAAGAGTTTGTGAAGTGGGCTCGTTTTGAGCGTATGGGCGCCTTTGCTTATTCCGAAGAAGAGGGTACCTATTCTGAAAAGCACTTCAAGGATGATGTGCCAGAAGATGTCAAGCAGTCTCGTCTCGACAAGATTATGCGGATACAGCAAAATATCAGCGCAGATTTTGAAGCAGAGAAAGTGGGCAAAGTGATGAAAGTCATAATTGACCGCAAAGAGGGAGACTATTATGTAGGGCGTACAGAGTTCTGTTCGCCTGAAGTTGATCCTGAGGTGCTGATACCTGCATCAGATCAGCAGTTGAAAACAGGTGAGTTCTATGACGTACGCATCACAGACTCAGAGGAATTTGATTTATACGGAACAACCATCAACATTAATATATGAATAATAAGGACTTTATCGCAGAACTGGCGCAACAGACGGGTTATTCGACAGAGGATACCCAGCGGTTTGTTAACAGTATTGTCGAGGCAATGGGGGATCATTTCCAAGAAGATGATACTGTGGTCATTCCCACTTTCGGGACTTTTGAGGTGAAGAAGAAGCTGGAGCGTGTTATGGTGAACCCCTCAACAGGTCAACGCATGCTTGTTCCACCAAAACTGGTGTTGAACTTTAAGCCTAATGTTAGCTGGAAAGAACGTGTAAAGAATGGAGGAGGCGAGTGATGGGAAGGATTTCTATATTGGAACTGGCAGCAGTGTTGTCAAAGCGATATGGCTTGAATAAAAATGATGCGACATCTTTTGTTTCAAAGATGTTTGACGTGATTCAACGTTCATTGGAGCAAGATAAAATCGTTAAGATAAAAGGCTTGGGCACGTTTAAGATTATTGATGTGGATGCGCGTGAGAGTGTCAATGTCAATACTGGCGAGCGTGTGTTGATAGAAGGTCATAATAAGATAACCTTCACGCCTGATGCGTTGATGAAAGAGTTGGTAAACAAGCCATTCTCTCAGTTTGAAACGGTTGTATTGAACGAAGGTGTCGATTTTGAAGATGTCCCGGAAAATGAGACCGTAGAACCAGAACCGGAGGTTGGGAAGGTGACAGAGCCTCAATCAGAACCAGAGATTGAATCTGAGCCGGAGGTTGAGCAAGCCCCTGAGGTTGCCCATGCAACAGAAGAATCTACCGCAATGCCATTGGTTGATTTTGTGGACGAGGAGGAAGAGGATATTCCTGAATGGGTGATTGAACCTGTTGTAGTTTCAGAGCCCCAACCAGAGCCAGAGCCCGAGCCCGAAGTTGAAGTTGAGCCCGAACCAGAGCCCGAACCGGAGCCAGAGCCTGAGGTTGAAATCGTGCCAGAACCCGAACCTGAACCAGTGCCTGAGGTTGAGCCTGAACAGGAAGTTATTGCTGAACCTGAGACTGTTATTGAGCCAGAACCTGAATCTGTCGTTGAACCAGAGCAAGTTTTTGAACCAGAGCAAGTTGTAAAATCAGAGTCTGAGACAGATGTTCCTTTTGAAACTGAAAATTCTGTTGAGGAAGAGCTTCCTACAGAGGGGGAAGAAGAGGAAATAGAATATGAAGAAGAGAAGTCTTCAAATGGAAAGAAATGGCTGATAGGAATATTGGCATTATTGCTTGGACTTGTTGGAGGTTATGTGATTGGCAATTACTTCCCATATGCAGAACTTAAGAAGATTATTGAGAAACAGGAAGTTATAAAACCAGAAGAGGCCGAGGTCGCTCTTGCGATAGAAACTGTTGATTCGGTTGAGATTGACTCAGTAGTAGCTGAGCCTGTTGTTGCTGAAGTTGCTCAAACTCAGCCTGCTGAAGAAGAAAAGTCTCAGGTTGCTCCTGTTGTAAAGCCTGTAGAACCTGCAGTCAAACCTGCAGAAACTGCAGCAAAACCTGCTTTGGACAAATATCAGCAAAAAGACGTTAGAGTTCGTACGGGCGCATGGCGCATTGCTGGTACTGCTCAGGTTGTGAAGGTGAAAGAAGGTGAGACGCTTGCCCAGATCTCTCGCCGCTATCTGGGGCCGGATATGGATTGCTATGTTGAGGTTTATAATGATCTTACTGCATCTTCTCCATTGAAGGCTGGACAGGAGATCAAGATTCCCAAACTGGAGCATAAGAAGAAAAAATCGGCTCAAACAAGCAATTAAAAGGCCGAATAATGAAAAAGTTTCTTAAAACTTAGGTTTTGGGAAACTTTTTTAATATTATTTAGACAGGCAAATAGTGAGAAAATCCTATTATTTCACTACTTTTGCGCTCAGATTTAGAAAACAATAAAAAGAGAAAATATTATGGCAGAAGCTATTGACATCCGAGAGTTGAATATTCGGATTGAACAACAAAGCGCATTTGTTACAAATCTTGTGACCGGTATGGACCGTGTCATTGTGGGTCAGAAGCATCTTGTAGATTCACTTCTGATAGGTTTACTGAGTGACGGACATATTCTGCTTGAAGGTGTTCCTGGTTTGGCTAAGACCTTGGCCATCAAGACGCTTTCACAGCTGATAGATTCTGACTATAGTCGTATTCAGTTTACTCCCGACCTTCTTCCTGCCGATGTGATAGGCACAATGATCTATTCTCAGAAAGATGAGAAGTTTCAGGTGAAGAAAGGTCCTGTATTTGCCAATTTTGTTTTGGCAGATGAAATAAACCGTGCTCCGGCTAAAGTTCAGAGCGCACTGCTTGAGGCGATGCAGGAAAAGCAGGTGACTATTGGCAGTCAGACATTCCAACTGCCGAATCCTTTCTTGGTAATGGCTACTCAGAATCCTATTGAGCAGGAAGGTACATATCCACTGCCTGAAGCGCAGGTTGACCGTTTTATGCTCAAGGTAGTTATTGACTACCCCTCATTGGAAGAGGAGAAGAAGATTATTCGTGAAAACATTGCTGGCGAGATGCCTGAGGTTACTCCTGTAACTACTGCCGACGAGATTCTGAAGGCACGTTCTGTTGTTCGCGAAGTCTATATTGACGAGAAGATTGAGCAGTATATTGCCGACATCGTATTCGCTACCCGTTATCCTGAGCGTTATGGCTTGAAGGATTTGAAGGACATGATCTCGTTCGGAGGATCGCCTCGTGCAAGTATCAATCTGGCAAAGGCCGCTCGCGCTTATGCTTTCATTAAGCGTCGTGGTTATGTGGTTCCTGAGGATGTTCGTGCTGTGGCTCATGATGTGCTGCGCCATCGTATAGGTCTTACTTATGAGGCAGAGGCAAGTAATATCACGAGTGAAGAGATTGTTTCAAAGATAATCAATAAGGTTGAAGTACCTTGATGGAAACCAGTGAGATCATCAAGAAAGTCCGTAAGATTGAAATAAAGACCCGTGGTCTGAGTTCCAATATCTTTGCAGGCCAATACCATTCGGCTTTCAAAGGCAGGGGTATGGCCTTCAGCGAAGTGCGCGAATATCAGTTTGGTGATGACGTGCGTGATATTGATTGGAATGTCACAGCCCGTTTCCATCGCCCATACGTTAAGGTGTTTGAAGAGGAACGAGAGTTGACCGTGATGCTGCTCATTGATGTCAGCGGTTCGCTAGATTTCGGAACACAGAAGCAGATGAAACGCGACATGGTGACTGAGATTGCCGCTACAATCGCATTCAGTGCTATTCAGAATAATGATAAGATTGGTGTCATTTTCTTCTCAGATAAGATTGAGAAATACATACCGCCAAAGAAAGGCCGTAAGCATATTCTCTATATTATCCGTGAGATGCTTGACTTCCAGCCAGAGTCTAAGCGAACTGACGTGAAGCAGGCTATTGAATTCCTGTCAAGTGTGCAGAAGCGTCGTACGACAGCTTTTATACTCAGCGACTTCTATACTCGTAACGACTTTCAGCAGTCACTTCAGATTGCCAACCGTAAGCATGATGTTGTGGCCATTCAGGTTTATGACCAGAGAGCTAAGGAACTGCCTGATGTGGGATTGATGAAGGTGGTAGATGCTGAAACCGGTTTCGAACAGTATGTTGATACAGGGTCTAAACGGTTGCGTCAGGCATATCAACGTTATTGGCAAAACCGCCAGTCTGATTTGATAGAGACTTTCAATAAGAGTAATGTTGACAATGTCAGTATTGCAACAAACGAGGATTTTGTGAAGTCGTTAATGATGTTGTTTAAACAGAGAAGTTGATGAAGAAGTTTTTTTCTCTTATCATACTTATTACGAGTGCTTTGCGGTTGTCAGCACAAGTTTCAGTAGAGGCGTCGATTGACTCTATTCAGATATTTGTGGGGCAGCAGGCACACGTCACTCTTACGGCTGTTGCCAAGAATCAGTCGAAAGTAGAATTCCCTCAGTTCAAGCCCTTGCAGTATATCACTCCTGGTGTCGAGGTACTTGATACCAAGGAAATGGAACAGCAAGAAGCAGACAATGGTTATGTATCGAAGTCGGTAATCTACACGTTGACCTCTTTCGATGATACCCTATATTACTTGCCGCCATTGACTGTCAAGATTGACGGCCAGTCGTATAAGAGTAAAAGTCTGGCTTTAAAGGTGCTTACCTTTGAGGTTGATACTACGAATGTGGATCAGTTCTTTGGTCCTAAGGACGTACAGGACAATCCTTTCCAATGGAGTGATTGGAGTCTGTCTTTCTGGCTTAGTGTGCTCATGCTGGTGCTTATGGCTCTTTGCTATTATTTGTATCTCCGCATGCGTGACAACAAACCGATTATCACACATATCCGTATCGTGAAACGCCTGTTGCCTCATCAGAAAGCTATGCAGGAAATTGAACAGATTAAAGCTGATAAGATGGTTGCGTCAGAAAACTCCAAAGAGTATTATACTAAACTTACCGATACGCTGCGTAAGTATATACAGGAACGATATGGTTTCAATGCAATGGAGATGACCAGCAGCGAGATTATAGCCAAACTCACGGCAACACAAGACGATACAGCCCTGAGTGAACTCCGTCATCTGTTCCTGACAGCTGATTTGGTGAAGTTTGCTAAGTATTCTACACTTATCAATGAAAACGATATGAATCTCGTCAATGCCATAGACTTCATTAATCAGACAAAACTGGAGAATGAGCCTGTGGAAGAGACCGTAATGCCACAACTGTCAGAAGAAGACCAGCGTTCTCAGAAGGCGCGTCGCATTCTGAAATCAGTGATTGTTGCTATTTCCGTAGTTTGTCTGTCGCTGTTTGCTTATGTGGTTTATACGCTTTATCTGTTGTTGAACTAAAGGTGAAAAAGTAAGAATGGAATTTGCCAATAAAGAATATCTGTTGCTGCTTCTGCTTCTCATACCCTATGTAATATGGTATGTGATGTATCGGAAGAAGACGGAGCCGACGATGCGTATGAGCGATACATTCGCCTTCCGATATGCTCCTAAGAGCTGGAAGGTGAGACTTATGCCTCTTTCTTTGCTGCTTCGTCTGCTGGCATTTACTATGATAGTCTTCGTATTAGCCCGTCCTCAGACACAGAACTCGTGGAAGAGTCAGACGATTGAAGGTATTGATATCATGCTGGCAATGGATGTGTCTACCAGTATGCTGGCAGAAGACCTTCGTCCCAATCGTATAGAGGCGGCAAAGCAAGTCGCATCAGAGTTTGTCATTGGGCGTCCGAACGATAATATAGGTCTTGTTATCTTCGCTGGCGAGTCGTTTACTCAGTGTCCTATGACTACTGATCATGCCTCATTGTTGAATCTGCTACAGAATGTACGTACTGATATTGCCGCCCGTGGCTTGATAGAAGATGGAACGGCTATTGGTATGGGGTTGGCTAACGCTGTCAGTCGTTTGAAAGATTCCAAGGCTAAAAGCAAGGTTGTTATTCTGCTTACCGATGGTAGTAATAATCGTGGCGACATTTCGCCAATGACGGCCGCCGAAATCGCAAAGAGTATGGGTATCCGAGTCTATACTATTGGCGTAGGTACTAACAAGGTAGCACCATATCCTATGCCTGTTGCCGGTGGTGTGCAATATGTAAACATTCCCGTTGAGATTGATACTAAGACTTTAAGTCAGATAGCTAGTGCCACCGAGGGTGACTTCTACCGTGCCACAAATACGAAAGAGTTGCGTAATATATATAAGGAAATTGACCAATTGGAGAAAAGCAAACTTAATGTGAAGAAGTTCAGTAAGCGCTATGAGGCGTATCAGCCTTTTGCTGTAGTGGCTGTGCTGGCTCTTCTGCTTGAAATCCTTTTGCGTATAACTATATTTAGGAGGATACCATAAAATGTTCAGATTCGAAGATTCCATATATCTCTATCTGTTGCTGCTGATTCCTGTGTTAGCAGCAGTCAGGTTTATATCCTTTAGAAATCAGAAGAAGCGACTGCGCAAGTTTGGCGAGCAGTCACTCTTAAAAGCTCTTATGCCTGATGTATCTCGCTTCCGTCCATCTGTTAAGTTCTGGATTCTTCAGGGGACATTAGCATTACTTGTTGTAATGTTGGCACGTCCCCAAATGGGTACAAAGATCAGTCATGAGAAACGGGTTGGTATCGAAACGATTATCTGTATGGATATTAGTAACTCTATGCGTGCTGAAGATATCGTGCCCAGTCGTTTGGACCGCAGTAAGATGATGGTTGAGAATCTTGTAGACCATTTCTCCAATGACAAGATCGGACTTATTGTTTTTGCTGGTGATGCATTCGTCCAGTTGCCTATTACGAGCGACTATGTATCCGCAAAAATGTTCCTTTCGAGCATTGACCCGTCGATGATGGCTTCTCAAGGCACGGATATCGCTCGTGCCATTGATATGGCTACACATAGTTTTACGCAAGAAGAGGGTATAGGTAAGGCTATTATCGTGATTACCGATGGAGAAGACCATGAAGGCGGAGCTCTTGAAGCCGCAAAGGCTGCCAATGATAATGGTATGCGGGTATTCGTGCTTGGTGTGGGATCTGTTAAGGGAGCGCCTATTCCCATTCCTGGCAGTAACGATTATATGACCGACAATACAGGTAATACTGTTATGTCTGCTCTTAACGAAGATATGTGTAAGCAGGTTGCTCAGGCTGGTGGTGGTGCATATATTCACGTAGAAAACAATAGTGCTGCTCAGGAACAACTTGACAACGAACTTGATAAGCTTTCAAAGAAAGAAACTTCTACAACTGTGTATAGTGAGTTTGACGAACAGTTTCAGGCCTTTGCATTACTGGCCTTATTGTTGTTGATAGTTGAGATATGTATTTTTGATCGTCGGAATCCGTTGCTCAGAAACATATCACTATTTGGAAAGAAAAAGCGCGTAGCAGTCATGCTGTTAGTCTTCATGACTACACTGACAGCGAGTGCCCAGATGACGGATCGACAATATATCCGTCAAGGTAATAAGCAGTTCCATGCAGGCAATTATGCCGATGCTGAAGTGTCTTATCGTAAAGCTGTAGAGAAGAATCCGAAGAATCCGCAGGCTGCCTTTAATCTTGGTAATGCGCTGATAGCTCAGAAAAAGGATTCTGCAGCTGTAGAGCAGTTCCAGAATGCCGCAGGACTTGAGACCAATCCTCTTCGCAAAGCCCAGTCTTATCACAATATGGGTGTTGTCTGTCAGACTCATAAAATGTACGACGAAGCCATTGAAGCATATAAGAATGCACTTCGTTTGAATCCGAACGATGATGAGACACGTTATAATCTTGTGCTCTGCAAACATCAAAAGCAGAAGCAAGATAAGAATAAACAGAATCAGCAAGGTAACGACGACAAGAAACAAGATGATAAGAAGAAAGATCAGCCGAAACCTGATCAGAATAAAGATAAGCAAGACGACAAGAAGCAGCAGAAACAGCCCAAGCCCCAGATGAGCAAGGAAAATGCCGAGCAGCTGTTGAATGCCGCAATCCAGAATGAGAAACAGACGCAGGACAAGATGAAGAAAGCTCAACAACAGCCTCAGCGTCGTAGAAATCAGAAGAATTGGTAGATATGAAGCGAATAGCAATTATAGTATATATGATGATGGTCGCTATAATGGCCATTGCTCAGAACCTTGTAGGTTCTGCGCCTTCACATGTGGCAGTTGGCGAACAGTTCCGATTAACCTATAAGGTGAATACGCAGGATGTTAGCGAATTCCGTGCGGGTAACATTCCTAATGAACTCGAAGTGTTGATAGGTCCTAACCGTTCTATGCAGTCGAGTTATCAGATGATTAATGGACATACCAGTTCGACTTCTTCTATTACATATACTTATATTGTTGCTGCTACTAAGAATGGAACTTATACGATTCCGCCTGCGCACGTTACTATTGGAGGAAAAACCATAGCCTCTAATGCTATCAAAATTCAGGTGTCGGGTTCTGCTCAGGGTAATAGTAGTTCTCGTCAGCGACAGAATGATGATGATGATGTTGAAATGAGAGATGCTGGTAGCCGTATCTCTGGTTCTGACCTTTTTATCAGAGTGAGTGCCAGTAAGAAACGTGTTCACGAGCAGGAGCCTATACTGCTAACATATAAAGTATATACTTTAGTATCGCTTACTCAGTTACGTGGCGACATGCCTGACCTGAAGAGTTTCTATACTCAAGAGGTTGACTTGCCTCAGCAAAAGAGTTTTTCTATCGAGCATGTCAACGGACGTCCATATAGAACATGCACATGGAGCCAATATGTCATGTTTCCACAGATGACAGGAAAGTTGCAGATACCAAGCATCACTTTTGAAGGCATTGTTGTACAGCAGAACCGTAATGTTGATCCGTTTGAGGCATTCTTTAATGGCGGCTCGGGCTATATAGAGGTTAAGAAGAAAATCGTGGCTCCAGGTATAGAGATTCAGGTTGATCCGTTGCCAGAGCGTCCTGCAAACTTCTCTGGTGGAGTGGGACAGTTTAATATCTCGGCTCAACTCAACAAGACAGAGACAAAAGCTAATGATCCTGTCTCTATGCGTATCATTGTTAGTGGCAGTGGTAATCTGAAGCTGATAAAGGAACCGGTTGTTCAGTTCCCTAAGGATTTCGACAAATACGAAGCAAAAATTACCGATAAGACAAAACTTACTGCTAATGGTCTTGAGGGGTCAAAGATCTACGATATCTTGTTTGTTCCTCGTCACCAGGGCAAATACGAGATACCGCCAGTTGAATTTACTTACTTTGATACAGCAACTAACTCATATAAGACCGCTCGTAGTGAGAACTTTGTGTTAGATGTGGAAAAAGGTTCAGAAATAGGTTCTGTAAGTGATTTCTCAGGACAGGAAGATCTCAAAGAGCTGAACAAGGATATTCGTTTTATCAAGATAGGCAAGATCTCTCAGCAGGGTGTTGATAATTTCTTCTTCGGATCTACGACTTACTGGATATGTCTTATTGCTCTTGCTCTTCTCTTTATCTCGCTTTTCGTAGTATTCCGTCAGCGAGCCATCGATAATGCCAATGTTACTAAGATGCGTGGCAAGAAAGCTAATAAGGTGGCTACTAAGCGACTGAAGAAAGCGTCGCGCCTGATGGCAGACAATAAATCTGGCCAATTCTATGATGAGGTCCTGCGTGCCCTTTGGGGATATGTTGGCGACAAGTTGAATATGCCTGTAGAACATCTTTCTCACGATAATATCAGTCAGCGTCTTACAGAACGTCAGGTGGATGCCGATGTTGTAGCCCAATTTATGGAAGCTCTTGATGAATGTGAGTTTGAACGTTATGCGCCAGGTGATCCCAAAGGAAATATGAATAAAGTATATGAGAAGGCCATGACGGCTATCGAGAAAATTGAAGAGACGATGCGTAAGCGTCGCTCTACTAAGTCGGCTATTACTGTTGTCTTGCTTCTCTTCCTATTACCGTTAAGTTCTCAGGCTGTTACTAAGACTGAGGCTGACAGTGCTTATGTAAGAGGACAATATCAGCAAGCTATCAGTGATTATGAAACCTTGCTTAAGAATGGTGCGTCAGCAGAACTATATTATAATCTTGGCAACTCATATTATCGTACGGAGAACATCACTCGTGCGGTACTTAATTATGAACGTGCCCTTTTACTCTCTCCTGGTGACCGTGATATCCGCTTTAACTTGCAGCTTGCGCAAAGTAAGACTATAGATAAAATCGTGCCCGAGTCTGAGATGTTTTTTATCACATGGTATCATTCGTTGGTTAATCTTATGAGTGTCGACGGATGGGCTCGCACCGCACTTATTTCATTATCTCTTGTCATCATTCTCTTGTTGGTTTATCTTTTCTCGGAACGTATTATGTTACGTAAAATAGGATTCTTTGGCGGCTTTGCCCTGTTACTGCTTTTCTTGTTCAGTAATCTGTTTGCAAGTCAGCAGAAACAGAATCTTATATATCGCAAGGGAGCCATTGTGATTTCCCCTTCAGTGGCAGTTAAGAGTACTCCGGCTAAGAATGGCACTGATTTGTTTATCCTCCATGAAGGAACCAAAGTCAATATTACTGATGGTTCTATGAAGGGCTGGAAGGAGATCCGTCTTGCCGATGGTAAGGAGGGATGGATTGAGAGTAGTAAGATTGAAATTATTTGATGCCCACCGCTCATGTTTATAGATATACTTCTCACAGCCGATGGACTCTTGTCAACTCTCGAACAGTTAGACAAACAGATGTTATTGGCAGTAAATGGCAGCGAATCGCTATATCTGGATCGCCTTGTACTCACACTTACACATGGGGCAACGTGGATTCCTCTATATATTAGCCTGTTTTATCTCATATTGAGGAATAATAACAGTTTGAAGCGTGTACTCAGTGTGCTTTTTGCCGCTGGTTTATGTTATCTGTTAGCAGGCGCTGTCGATGATGGTATTATAAAACCTCTTGTGGCTCGTTGGCGACCTACTCATGATCCGGAAATCGGTCTTATGGTTGATATCGTGGATGGCTATCGTGGTGGTAAATATGGTTTTTTCTCTGCCCATGCCTCTAATACGTTCAGTATTGCCATTCTTTTTTGTTGGATTGTGCGTAGTCGTCTGTTGACTACGGCTCTGATTATATGGTCGTTTACCAACTGTTGGACTCGTTTGTATCTTGGCGTCCATTATCCAGGTGATATTCTTGTAGGACTTATCTGGGGGGGCGTATCTTCCTCTTTTGTATATTTTTTATACCATTTCACTCTTGATCGGAATCGTCCCAGACAGATTCGACTCAATCAGTATACACGTACAGGCTATGCCTATGAAGATTGCAACATTCCTGTTTTCGTTCTTGTTGTAACTTTGGCGTTTGCCCTTTTAAAAGCATGTTTTTTATGAATTCTAATCCCAGACACATTCGTATTGGCGACTATAATTATCCGCTTCCCGACGAGCGTATTGCCAAATTTCCTATTGCTCAGCGCGACCATTCTAAGTTGTTAGTTTATCGTAAGGGAGAGGTTGGAGAGGATGTATTCTATCATCTTCCCGATTATCTGCCTAAAGGTGCTCTTATGGTGTTCAATAATACCAAGGTCATTCAGGCTCGTATGCATTTTCGTAAAGATACAGGAGCCCTGATAGAGGTATTCCTGCTTGAACCTGCTGATCCTACGGATTATGAACTTATGTTCCAATCCAATAATCGATGTGCATGGTATTGCCTTGTCGGTAATTTGAAAAAATGGAAAGAGGGTGCTCTCTCGCGTGAGATAGAAATAAAAGGTCAGAAAATCATCGTTAAAGCTACTCGTGGTGCTATTCATGGCACCTCCCACAGAATTGATTTTGAGTGGGATGCCCCTGTCTCTTTTGCCGAAATTATCGACGCTATGGGTGAACTTCCTATTCCGCCATATCTTAATCGCGAGAGTCAGGAAAGTGATAAAACGACCTACCAGACTGTCTATTCTAAAATCAAAGGCTCTGTAGCTGCTCCTACAGCAGGCCTTCATTTCACCCCAGAAGTGTTGGCTGATATTGATGCCCATGGAATAGAGCGTGAAGAACTTACCTTGCATGTAGGTGCTGGTACTTTCAAACCTGTAAAGAGTGAAGAGATAGAAGGACATGAGATGCATACTGAGTACATCAGTGTACGGCGCGATACCATCCGAAAACTGATTGCTCATGATGCCTCAGCTATTGCCGTTGGTACCACTAGTGTACGTACTCTTGAAAGCCTCTATTATATGGGACTTAAGGTGATGAATCAGCCCGACTTGTCAGAAAATCAGCTTCATGTTTGTCAGTGGGAACCATATGATACAAATTGCTCTGTTTCAGCGCTTACATCGTTGGAGAGCCTTGCAGCATGGATGGATGCTCATAGTCTTGATGTACTTCATTCGAGTACCCAGATTATCATTGCTCCAGGCTATGAGTATAAGATTGTAAAGATGCTGGTTACCAATTTCCATCAGCCTCAATCTACGCTTCTTCTGCTTGTAAGTGCCTTTGTAAAAGGCGATTGGCATAAGATATACGACTACGCCCTCACTCATGAATTCCGTTTTCTGAGTTATGGTGATTCGTCATTATTGATTCCATAAAAAACAGGAGCGCACATCTCTGTGGGCTCCTGTTGAGATAAATCTATTAACCAATTAAAAACACAAATTATTCATAAAATAGTGCACATCTCTGTGGACTTAAATCTTAATCACTATTATTAGTATTTTAAAACTATGACTTATGTCTTGTTCTCCTTTCGTAATGCAAAGGTACATATTTTTGTTGAAACATCCAAGCGTAATAAGGTAACAATCGACGAACTGAGAAGTTTTGTCGATAATGCGGATTTTTAATTTGGTACGTTAACAGTTATTTACAATTTATATGTTGCGGTTTAGGTGATAAAATTTGCTTGTAACGATTATTATTCGTACCTTTGCAGGCGTATGACAAGCGAATATCAGATAAGAGTAGTGCCAGAAGTAGCGGCCCAAGAGGATAGGTTGAAAGCTTATCTGGCTGATGAACATGGTATAGACGTAAGGACTATCTATGGTGTTAGGATCTTGAAACGTAGTATAGATGCGCGACAGAGACAGATATATGTAAATCTGAAAGTAAGAACATATATTAATGAACAGCCACATGATGATGAATATACGCATACAGAATATGGTAATGTAGAGGGCAAGCCTCAGGTGATTGTGGTTGGTGCTGGTCCGGGTGGCTTGTTTGCTGCGTTACGATTGATAGAATTGGGACTAAGACCTATTGTATTGGAGAGAGGTAAAAATGTACATGAACGAAAAAAGGATCTTGCAAATATTACAAGGACTCAGAAGGTTGATGCTGAAAGCAACTATTGCTTTGGAGAAGGCGGCGCAGGTGCTTACTCTGATGGAAAACTGTATACGCGTTCGAAGAAAAGGGGTAATATTGATAAAATACTGAATGTGTTTTGCCAGCATGGTGCTTCTCCAGCGATATTGGCCGACGCACATCCGCATATAGGAACCGACAAACTTCCCAAAGTGATAGAAGCCATGCGAAACACCATCATCAATTCAGGTGGTGAAGTTCATTTCCAAACCAAGATGACTCAGTTGATATTGGAGGGAAATCAGGTTGTTGGAGTACAGGCGGTAGATAATTCTCAATCCTCAGATTCAAACATACAATTAGAATTCAGGGGACCTGTCATCTTGGCTACAGGGCACTCTGCAAGAGATGTATATAGATATCTTTCTGAAGCAAAGGTCGAAATTGAGGCAAAGGGGATTGCTGTGGGTGTCAGATTGGAACACCCAAGTCAGTTGATAGACCAGATACAGTATCATTCGAAATCGGGCAGGGGGCATTGGTTGCCTGCTGCAGAATATTCAATGGTGACACAGGTTGAAGGACGAGGTGTATATTCGTTCTGTATGTGTCCTGGTGGATTTGTTATCCCTGCCGCTACTGATAAAGAACAAATCGTCGTAAATGGTATGAGTCCCGCCAATCGTGGTACGGCATGGAGTAATAGCGGTATGGTGGTAGAGGTACGACCAGAAGACATTACAAACCAGAAAGAGGGTAGTGTGTTAAGGGTGATGGCTTTTCAGGAGGAGTTGGAACGACTTTGTTGGCAACAAGGTAATATGAAGCAAACGGCCCCTGCACAAAGAATGGCTGATTTTGTAAATAACCGTTTGAGCTATGACTTGCCTAAGTCGTCGTATGCACCAGGACTCGTATCAAGTCCGTTGCATTTCTGGCTTCCTAAAATGATATCGAAGCGTTTGCAAGAAGGATTTAAAGCTTTTGGTAGAAATGCCCATGGATTCTTAACCAATGAGGCAACTCTGATTGCTGTTGAGACGAGAACATCTTCGCCAGTGCGTATTATAAGAGATCGTGATACCTTGCAACACATTCGTATTCAGGGACTTTTCCCATGTGGCGAAGGTGCGGGCTATGCTGGAGGAATCGTATCGGCTGGTGTGGATGGTGAGCGTTGTGCGGAGATGTGTGCGCAATATCTTGCACAATGAAAGATTAGAAAATGTAAAAATGTGGCAATTTAATTGAAAAAGATTTGGTACTTCCAAATCTTTTTCTTATCTTTGCCATATAAATAAAAGGAAAATGTTTAACTAATATACCAGAAATTATGAATAGGGAGGAACAATTCGTGATAACCATCAGCCGTCAATTTGGTACTGGCGGACACGAGATCGGAGCAGAGATGGCGCGCCGTTTAAACGTGAAGCTGCTCGACAAACAGATTCTTAATGAAGTGGCCAAGAGAAACCATGTAGTGGAAGAAGCTATGGAGAAGATAGAGTCCCGCAATCCTTTGTGGCGTGACGACTTTACCAATTTCTATCGTAATTACATGAGCAAGGCCGAATATGACGGAACGGAGCATGACCAGACGTCACGGGATTTGTTTAAAGCTCAGTGTGATGCTATCAAGCATATCGCTGCAGAGGAATCGTGTGTTATTGTTGGCCGATGCGGATTCCACATCTTTGAAAATCATCCTAATTGTCTCAAGATTTTCATTCACTCTTCAGAAGATTGCCGGAAGAAGAGAATTGCCGACAAGTTTGGACTCAGCCTGAGGGATGCTGCTGCCATGGTAGTAGATAATGATTACAGTCGAGAGCTTTATACCAAGACTTTCACAGGCAAGGATTGGACGGATGCTCGCAACTACGATATATCAATAGATGTGAGGAAATTCGGCATCAATGGGGCTGTTGACTTCTTAATGAAGTGCATTGAATAGAAAAACTTATGAAAAATTTGTGTATATACCGTTTTTTTAGTACCTTTGCACTCTGAAATTTCAAAGTTGGTAATTACTAAAAAAACGGTATAATGAATATTTCCTACAAATGGTTGAAGGAATACGTTGATTTCGACCTGACGGCTCAAGAGGTGTGTGATGCCTTGACGTCAACAGGTCTGGAAGTCGACGCATTGGAAGAAGTACAGAGTATCAAAGGTGGCTTGAAAGGGCTTTATGTTGGTAAGGTGCTGACATGTGAGGCCCATCCTAATTCTGACCACTTACACGTAACAACTGTAGACTTAGGCAAGGGCGAGCCTTCTCAGATAGTATGTGGCGCACCAAATGTGGCTGCTGGTCAGAAGGTAATCGTAGCTGATTTGGGCTGTGTGCTCTATGACGGCGATCAGGAATTCGTCATCAAGAAGTCTAAACTGCGTGGTGTTGAAAGTAATGGCATGATATGCGCTGAAGACGAGATTGGTATCGGCAATGATCACGCAGGTATCATCGTGTTGCCAGAGGATGCTGTGGTAGGTACGCCTGCTGCTGAATATTATCATTTGGAGAGCGATTGGCTCATCGAAGTGGACATTACAGCCAACCGTGCTGATGCATTAAGTCATTGGGGTGTTGCCCGCGACCTTTATGCATGGCTCAAGCAGAATGGTTATCAGACTTCACTGCATCGCCCGGATTGCTCTGGTTTCAAGGTCGACAACAACGATCTTCCTGTCAGTGTGACCATCGAAAATCTGGAGGCTTGCAAGCGCTATGCTTGTGTAAGTATCACAGATTGTGAGGTGAAAGAGTCTCCTGATTGGCTTAAGAACAAGTTGACTACTATCGGATTGCGTCCAATCAATAATATCGTCGACATTACCAATTACATCATGATGGCTTACGGACAGCCTCTGCACTGCTTTGACGCAGACATGGTGAAAGGCCACAAGATTGTGGTAAAGACAATGCCTGAGGGCACGCCGTTCCAGACTCTTGATGGTGAAGAGCATAAGCTCTCTGAGCGCGATCTGGCCATCTGCAACGCAGAGGATCCGATGTGTATCGCTGGTGTGTTTGGCGGTAAGGGTAGTGGTACCTATGAGACGACCAGAAACGTTGTGCTCGAGAGTGCCTATTTCCATCCCACATGGATTCGTAAGAGCGCTCGTCGTCATGGACTGAGCACAGATGCCAGCTTCCGTTTCGAGCGTGGTATCGATCCCAACGGAACTCTTTATGCACTTCAGCAGGCAGCTATCCTCTGTAAGGAGTTGGCTGGCGGTAAGGTCTCAATGGAAATCTGTGATGTATATCCAGAGCCAATGAAGAACCCCATAGTTGAGTTGAATTATGATTATGTTCACTCATTGGTTGGTAAGACCATCCCTGTTGAGACGATTAAGAGTATCTGTGAGACACTCGAGATGAAAGTCCTCAGTGAGACAGCCGAGGCGTTGACACTCGAGATTCCTGCCTATCGTGTAGATGTACAGCGTCCTTGTGATGTGGTAGAAGACATCCTGCGTATCTACGGATATAACAATGTTGAGATTCCTACTCAGCTGAAGGGCTCGCTTGTCATAAAAGGTGACGAGGACCAGAAGCACAAGTTGGCTAATCTGGTAAGTGAGCAGTTGGTTGGTGAGGGTTTCAACGAGATTCTGAACAACTCGCTGACCAAGGCTGCCTATTATGGTGAGAGCGACACGCTGGTTAGAATCATGAATCCTCTGTCGAGCGACTTGAATGTGATGCGCCAGTCTCTGCTCTATGGTGGACTGGAGAGTATCCAGCACAACGTGAACCGTAAGCGTCAGAATCTGCGTTTCTTTGAGTTTGGTAATGTTTATACGTTCGACCCGGCGAAGAAGAACGATGATGATCCGATGCAGGCCTACAAAGAGCAGTATCATGCAGGTCTTTGGGTTACAGGTAAGCGGGTTGAAGGTTCTTGGGCCCACCAGAATGAAGACTCTACTTTCTATGAGCTGAGTGCTTATGTTGAGAATATCCTGCGCCGCATAGGTGTGAAACCTGGTATGCTTGTTCGTAAGAAGTCAGACAACGACATCTTCTCTGCAGGTATTACCATCGAGAATCGTGGTGGCAAGAAACTCATCGAGATGGGTATCATCACTAAGAAACTTCTGAAGCAGTTCGGCTTGGATGCCCCGGTATACTATGCAGAACTGAATTGGACAGCCCTGATGAAGGTCATCAAGAAAACCGAGGTGCTCTATACGGAAATTTCTAAATTCCCTGCCGTTAGTCGTGACCTGGCTCTGTTGGTCGACAACAGCGTTGAGTTTGCTCAGATTGAGCAGATTGCCCGTCAGACAGAGAAGAAGCTGCTGAAGAAAGTGGAACTCTTCGACGTTTACGAGGGCGATAAGCTGCCTGCAGGTAAGAAATCGTATGCTGTGAACTTTATTCTTCAGGACGAGGAGAAAACCATGGGCGACAAGCAGATTGAAGCCATTATGAACAAGCTCATCGCCAATATCAAGAAGCAGCTGAATGCAGAATTAAGATAATAATAAAAAATAGAAAACAATGGGAAGAGCATTTGAATATCGTAAGGCTACGAAGCTGAAGCGATGGGGCCACATGGCCAAGACTTTTACAAAGATCGGTAAGCAGATCGCTATTGCCGTGAAGGCAGGCGGTCCCGAACCAGAGAATAACCCCGCACTCCGTGCTATCATCGCCAATGCCAAGCGTGAGAACATGCCGAAGGATAATATCGAGCGTGCCATCAAGAACGCAATGGGTAAAGATCAGAGCGATTATAAAGAGGTTACATACGAGGGATATGGTCCTCACGGAATTGCCATCTTCGTTGAGACTCTGACCGACAACACTACACGTACCGTAGGTGACGTTCGCTCAGTGTTCAACAAGTTCAATGGTAACTTGGGTACTCAGGGCTCTCTGAGCTTCCTGTTCGACCACAAGGCAGTGTTCACCTTCAAGAAGAAGGACGGACTGGATATGGACGAGATGATCCTCGATCTGATTGACTATGGTGTTGAGGATGAGTACGACGAGGACGAGGAGGAGAACAGCATCACCATCTATGGCGACCCCACAAGTTTTGGTGCCATCCAGAAGCATCTGGAGGAGAACGGCTTTGAGGTAACTGGTGCAGAGTTCACACGTATTCCTAACGACCTGAAAGAGGTAACTCCAGAGCAGCGTGAGACCATCGATAAGATGGTAGAGAAACTTGAGGACTTCGACGATGTCCAGACGGTTTACACAAACATGCAGCCTGAAGCATAAAAACAAAATCCCTCGCCAGTTGGCGGGGGATTTCTTATTTAATAGTCTTTATCTGTCAGAGTTACTTCCATCAGGATCTTCGAAGGGTCTTTCTCCGAACGATAGGTGTAGGTAAATCGATAATGATTGTCTTTGTAGGTTTTCATCGCAGTGCTGTTCTTAAGGTTTTCCTTCAGAATCTGCTCTCCGCCGATTTCTTCCATCACCCCCTCACGATCGGCTATACCTGTCAGGGTATAATGATAATGTAGGGTGTGGGTCTCGCGCTCAAAAGTGAGACTGTCAATGTTAATATTCTTGTCAAGTTTCGCAGGACAATTCTTCTTGGTGTACTCTCTGGCCTCTCGGGCACAACGGTCTTCAAGGGATTCCTGACAAGAGGCGAAAATAAACGCAAATAAGCCAATAAGGCAGAACTTTTTCATAATGAATGCTATTTTTTGCCTGCAAAGATACAAAAAAAAGCAAAATTATTCTGTTTCTACTCCTTTTTTTGTAACTTTGCATTTCAAAGTCAGACAAATTTACATGAATCATATAAGAAATTTTTGCATCATAGCGCATATCGATCATGGCAAGTCGACACTTGCAGACCGTATGCTTGAGTTCACCAAGACCATTCAGGTTACGGAAGGACAGATGCTCGACGATATGGATTTGGAGCGTGAACGTGGTATCACTATCAAGAGTCACGCCATCCAGATGGAATACAAACATCAGGGCGAGAACTATATTCTGAACCTGATTGATACTCCGGGACATGTGGACTTCTCATACGAAGTAAGCCGTTCAATAGCAGCCTGTGAGGGTGCGCTGCTGGTAGTCGATGCTACCCAGGGTGTACAAGCACAGACCATTTCTAACCTATATATGGCTATCGACCATAATCTGGAGATTATCCCTGTTATCAACAAAATCGATATGCCCAGTGCTATGCCCGACGAGGTTGAAGATGAGATCATCGATCTCATCGGTTGCGACCGCTCTGACATCATTCGTGCTTCGGGTAAGACTGGTGAAGGTGTGGAGCAGATCCTCGACGCTGTGGTGGAGCGTATTCCTCATCCCGTAGGTGACGAGAATGCTCCTTTACAGGCATTGATTTTCGACTCAGTGTTCAACTCCTTCCGTGGTATCATCGCATATTTTAAGATTGTAAATGGTTCAATCAAGAGTGGTGACCATGTGAAGTTCTTCAACACTGGTATGGAATATGACGCCGATGAGATTGGTGTGCTGAAGATGGACATGATTCCCCGTAAGGAACTGAAGACTGGCGATGTCGGCTATATTATCAGTGGTATCAAAAACTCTAAGGAGGTGAAGGTCGGCGATACGATTACACATGTCGCTAATCCGTGTTCCGCAGCCATTGAAGGCTTCCAGGAGGTAAAGCCCATGGTGTTCGCTGGTGTTTATCCCATCGATCCTACAGATTATGAGAATCTGCGTGCCTCACTTGAGAAACTGCAGCTTAACGATGCCTCGTTGACTTTTATGCCAGAATCGTCTATTGCTCTTGGATTTGGTTTCCGCTGTGGTTTCTTGGGACTACTTCACATGGAGATCGTACAGGAACGACTTGACAGAGAGTTCGATATGGATGTCATCACCACAGTACCCAACGTTAGCTATATGTGCTATACCAAACAGGGTGAGGTGAAGGAAGTACACAACCCTTCAGGACTTCCCGACCAGACGATGATTGAGCATATTGAAGAACCCTATATCAGAGCTTCGATTATTACGGCAGCCGACTATATCGGCCCTATCATGACGCTCTGTCTCGACAAACGAGGAGAACTGATTGATCAGCAGTATGTTAGTGGTAATCGTGTCGAGCTTCACTTTATGCTTCCATTGGGCGAAATTGTGATTGACTTCTATGACAAGCTGAAGAGTATCTCAAAGGGCTATGCTTCATTCGACTATCATATCGATGGCTTCCGTCCCTCAAAACTTGCTAAGCTTGACATCCTGTTGAATGGTGAACCTGTTGATGCCTTGTCTACGCTGACCCATCAGGATAACGCCGTGACTTTCGGACGTCGTATGTGTGAGAAGTTAAAAGAGCTTATTCCACGTCAGCAGTTCGATATTGCCATCCAGGCAGCTATCGGTGCGAAGATCATTGCGAGAGAGACGGTGAAGCAAGTTCGTAAAGACGTGACAGCCAAGTGTTATGGTGGTGACGTGAGCCGTAAGCGTAAGTTGCTTGAAAAGCAGAAGCGTGGTAAGAAGCGCATGAAGCAAATCGGTAATGTGGAAGTTCCGCAGAAAGCTTTCCTTGCCGTGTTGAAGTTAGATTAGTTTAGAACAATAATAAAAGAATAATATAAGACCTATGCCTAACATTAGTATTACAACCAGAGATGTGGCCCGAGAGCTTGCTCGTCGTTATTCTACGATGACGCATGATGAGTTGGACCTTCTGGAGAGTATCCTTGTACCCATGAAGTTCGCCAAGAATGAGATGATTCTCAAAGAGGGCGATGTATGCACTAACATCTATTGGGTGGTGAAAGGACTGGTTCGCCAGTTCTATTATAAGAACGATAAAGAACTCACAGAATATATGGCGACAGAGAATTCTATCGTTATGTGTATTGAGAGCTTGTTTCACGAAGTGCCTACATATCTGCAAATCAAGGCGCTCGAGCCGACCATCCTCATCGCCATGCCTAAGGCCGACCTCGAGGCTGTGGCCATGAAGAGTGTGAACATCCAGATCCTGTACCGTAAGATTCTGGAAGAGTCGCTCATCCTGAGTCAGCATCATGCTGACATGTTACGTTTTGAGAGCGCTCAGGACCGCTATATGAAGTTGGTTAAGAATCAGCCACAGCTGGTACTGCGAGCACCGCTGGTCTACATCGCAAGTTATCTGCAGATGACACCAGAGACTCTCTCGCGCGTTAGAACAGCAGCGCTGATGGAAGGAAAATAAAAATAAAAGCTTCTCAGTAATGAGGAGCTTTTTTATTTTCAGTGACGTTCGAGAAACAGAGCGTGGTCTATACAACCGGGCAGCTCGTTCTGATAGTGCGTGACGTAGATGAGTGTCTTATTGTCGTCTTTGCAATAGTCGTCAACAATATGCTTTACCATTCTGCGGTTCTCATCGTCGAGACCGTGAAGTGGCTCGTCTAGAATCAGCAGGTCGGGCTCCTTTACAAACGCACGGGCCAACAACACCAGTCGCTGTTCGCCACTCGACATCTCCATGAACTTACGTTCCGCCAGATGGCCTGCACCAAACACCTCAAGCCATTTACGGCATCGGGCTTTTTCTTCCTCGTTAGCCCTCACATACAGACCAACCGTATCTTTCAGTCCGCTGGCCACGATTTGCAAGGCAGGGATGTTTTGCTTATAACTGCGATGCATCTCCGGCGACACATAGCCTATGTGGCGTTTTATATCCCAGATGCTTTCGCCACTACCGCGTTTATGACCAAAGAGCGATATGTCGCAGGCATAACTCTGGGGATTGTCGGCACATACCAGCGAGAGTAGGGTAGACTTACCTGAGCCGTTCTGACCAGAGAGCGACCAGTGTTCGCCTTGATGAACCGTCCAGTCCAGGTCTTTTAGTATTGTCCTTGCACCATAGCGTATGCTTACCTTGTTAAACCTGATGACCTCTGGAGTCGCTGTCGACAAGCCTAATCGTGTCGGGTTCTGCTTTACCGCATCTTCTGTCTGCTTTGGTATGTGAGGCTTTTTGGGCATCACATGCATATCCCTAACCTCTACGATATGTGTAATGAAATCAGGTATCTCATCGGTCTTGGCCAATACAAGAATGATTTGCAGCCCCTGCTCGCGTGAGAGTGTGTCGAGAAGATCTCTCAGTTGCTCACGTGTCTGAGCGTCAAGACCGATGAAGGGATTGTCCATAATGAGCACCTTGGGATGACTGAACAGCGACGAAGCCAGTTTGAACTTACGCAACTCACCACTCGACAGCAGGATGATATACTTGTCGAGCAGAGGCTCCAGATGAAACAGCTGATAGATGTGCTGTTGCAACGTCCTACGTTCAGGCGTGTCCTCACCAGCCAGTTGGAATGCTTCTTCAAGCTTGCTTCCTACAGTAGGTGTCTCCTCGTCAATCTCCATCTGATTCCAGCGCTGCTGTAAGAAGTACGTGCGGTCGTTATCGCCGCCGTAGGTATCTCGGAAGGATATGTGTCGTATGTTGTTATATGGCGCATCGAAGGCATATCTCACCATATCGGGAAACACAGGATGTCTCCCCGTTATCATGTCCACCAGCATCGACTTGCCCGCACCGTTACGTCCTGTGATAGCTATATGTTCCCCTTCGTCGAGACAGAAGTCTACAGGTTCCGCCATCGCCCAGTCGGGCTTCTTCGTCCTTCCGGCTATGATTTCAATCGTCTTCATCTTTTGTCTTACGCTTAGACACTTTGTCTTGGTTCTTATTCACAAAGTCCTTCCATCCCCGATACTTCACATCACTTACGGGACGCCCCATCTGCAGGTAGTGACAATAGGCTGCTCCCAGCGCATCGGTGGCATCCATAAACTTACCCATCTCGTCCTGAGGAATCTTCAGTAGTCGCTGTAACATACCTGCCACCTGTTCCTTCGACGCATTACCATTACCCGTAATGGCCATCTTGATCTTCATAGGAGCATATTCGTGGATGGGCACACCATGGCGTATGGCTGCTGCAATGGCTGTTCCCTGAGCTCTGCCGAGCTTCAGCATCGACTGCACGTTCTTGCCGAAGAAAGGCGCCTCGATGGCCATTTCGTCTGGCAGGTAACCGTCGATAATGCCGGTCACACGCTCGAAGATATGACCCAGTTTCAGGTAGGCGTCAGGGAACTTACGCAGGTCGATGACACCCATCGTCATCATCTGTGCCTTTCCGTCCACCACCTTCAGCAGACCGTATCCCATGATCGTTGTACCGGGATCGATGCCTAATATCACTTTCTCCATCGCTTATATTGTCACCTTAAAGCGGTAGATCTTTCCTCTTTCAAGCGGATATTTTTCCGTCAGTTTTATGGCCTTGTCGCCCACTTCAAAGACATCTATTTGGTCCCTTCCACTTATCTCCTCTATGTAAGCGTTGCCTCCGAACTGGAACTTCAGCGTATAACCTTCCTCAAGATCTCCTTCGAAGAAGACGGGGGCATAGAAAGTCTGCTTGATCTCACCTTCCGACATATTGAAATCACTATTGTGTCCACTATCGTTAAGATAATAGCTTAAAGAGCCGAATTCCGTCGCGAAGAAATTCCCGGTGTATTCTTCGGTCGTTACATGGAGCATGCCTCCCCTGGCAAATACCACATCATTATCATCATCTTCTTCGTCGTCATTGGCCTTGGCAGAAATCTTGATTGTATTGATTTTTTCACTTCTATAACTCCAACCCAGGTTCTTGCAGGTAGCCTCTATCTCGAATATGCTGATCTGGTGCTTCAGGTTCACGGAGGCGAAATCTCCATGGATGGTCACCTCGCCAACCATCACGTCAGCGTCTTTAAGGGTGCTTGGATCCTCATGCTTCAGTGGCCCAAGAGGTATAGAAAGTTGTTTCAGAATGATATATGTGGAGCCGGTTTTCACATTGTCAAAGAGTGAAGTTCCTGCGTAACTATCGATGTCCGGATAGAGGCAGATGATCTGGTCGCCCTCATTTCCTGTCCACGTTCCGGAAAAGTCCGCCTTCTTACGGCCATCCTCTCCTGTGGAAAAAAACTTATCTACGGCCGTGATGCCGTTTTCATCGAAGGATATCACTGTGATGGCTTCTTCTTCGTTCCAGGAGATAGTCATGCCAGTAGATGTAAGTTCGTAAGCGGTTCTGGTGTTTTGCGGTGTATCTATAGATGCGTGAATGGTCAGTGGCTTACCTTTTTTCTCCTCAGGAATCTCTGAGTCCTGACAACTGTTCAGAAACACGACAGCAAAGGCTGCCATTGTGAGGATATTTATTATGCGTTTCATCTTTCAAGCGTTTTTAGTTAGAATTCCAGAGGATTACCATTCCAGCCATACGGCATGTCTGGGGCTTCTCCGCTGCCAGTCAGGAGTGGCTGCTGTTGATTAAACTGATAGGCCTTCACCGAAGGTTTCTCATACTTTAGTTTTTTTTCATTCATAAAGAGCGTCTATGTTTTATTGATTTGTGTGCAAAGATACGAATTTAATCGGTGATAATAGAATTTATAAGGAAAAAGTTTACACTATTCCCTTTTTTACGCTTACACTGTCGGTTGTAAGGGGTTATGCCATCAGACTGCCTATCTGGTAGACCAGCGCAGAAGCAATCCAGGCGACAGCTGTTGTGTATAAGGCTGCGAAGAGTGCCCAGCGCCATGAGCTGGTTTCGTTCTTGATGGCTGCTATGGTGGCGATACAAGGGAAGTAGAGCAGAATGAATATCAGATAGGCGTATGCTGCCACAGGGGTGATACCCTCCTTGATCATCTGCTGGCGAAGTCGTGTATATTTCTCTGTATCGTCGCTGAAGCTGTCGTCGTCACCAAAAGAATCATCGCCTGAGTAAAGCACACCGATGGTAGATGCCACGATTTCTTTTGCGCCTACACCAGCCAACAGGCTCACATCGAGTTTCCAGTTAAAGCCCTGAGGCGTGAAGATAGGCTCGATGCTCTTACCCATGCGTCCTATGTAGCTCTGTTCCTGCTGCTGTTCGCTGGAGAGCTCGTCGTTGTGGGGGAAGTAGCCCAGTGCCCACACGATGATCGAAGCCACGAGTATGATACCACCCATCTTCTTCAGATACTCCTTACCTTTTTCCCATGTGTGGCGCCAGATGGCTTTAGCCGTAGGCCAGCGATAGGGAGGCAGTTCCATCACGAACGGCGTGTCCTCGCCCTTGATGACCAGGGTAGCCATCAGTTTGCTGACGATGACTGCCACGAGGATACCGATGGCATACAGCGACAGCAATACCCATGAGCGGTATTGTAATGAGAAGAACGTGCCGGCTATCATGATGTAAATAGGCAGACGTGCCGAACAGCTCATAAAGGGTAGTATCATCATGGTAATGATTCGTGAGCGTCGGCTCTCGATGGTACGGGTGGCCATCACTGCCGGTACATTACATCCGAAGCCCATGATCAGGGGGATAAACGACTTACCGTGAAGTCCCATCTTGTGCATCAGCTTGTCCATGATAAAGGCGGCACGTGCCATATAGCCCGAGTCTTCCATCAGCGAGATGAAGAAGTAGAGGATAAGAATCTGAGGCAGGAACACGATCACTGAGCCCACACCACCGATGACACCATCTACAAGCATGGCCTTCAGGGGTCCGTCTGGCATCGTTTCAGTGAGTTTCTCGCCCAACCATGCCACACCTTCCTCAATCCAGTCCATGGGATACTGTCCCAAGGTGAATGTCGTCTCAAACATGATATAGAGCAGCAGGAAGAAGATCGGAAAACCCAGATACTTGTGCGACAAGACGCGATCAATCAGGTGGGTTGTCTTATAAGTATCTTTCTTCGTGCCAGTCTTGAACTCAGCCTCTTTCAGCGCACCTTGTATAAAGCCGTATTTGGCATCCATGATAGCTGTCTCTGAGTCGTCGCCTGTCTCTTCTTTCACACGTGCCGACGCCTTGTCACGCTCATTGGTCAGCGTTTGGAAGTCTTTCATGCGCTGTTCACTCGACATGTGTTTTCCCAGATAGTCGAGCACCTGACTGTCGTGTTCCAACAGTTTCAGCGCAAGATATCGGGTAGAGTAGTGCTGGGTGATATGCTCGTCGGCCTTCAGGTATTTCTGAATGCGGGTGATACCGTCTTCTATCTCATGCCCGTAGTTGATGTGCAGGTGTCGCGAGAACTTACTGGCTCCCTCGTAAACCTGAATCACTGCCTTGAACAGCTCTTTCACGCCCATTCCGTTTTTGAATGAAGTAGGAATCATAGGCATACCGAACAGTGTGCTGAGCGTATCGAGGTTCACATGGTCGCCACGACGTTCAAACTCGTCATACATGTTGAGGGCACACACCATGCGTATGTTCATGTCCACCAGCTGGGTAGTCAGGTACAGGTTACGCTCCAGGTTAGACGAGTCGATCACGTTAATCACCACGTCAGGCATCTTCTCCGTCAGGTGTTCTCTCACATAGAGCTCCTCGGGTGAATAGCATGACAGCGAGTAAGTACCTGGCAGATCGGTCAGGTTGAACTCATAACCGAACATCGAGGCATGTGCTTCGGTGGCATCAACGGTCACACCGGAGTAGTTGCCCACGTGTCCGTGCGCTCCTGAGGCGAAATTGAAAAGTGAAGTCTTACCACAGTTAGGATTACCCACCAGTGCCACATTGATGATACGACGCTCCTTCATGGCCTCGTGGTGGATATAGTCGTCTTCATGTCGATGGTCGTCGGGGTTGATACTGAAGGTGGTGGCTTCCATGGGTGTTTCTGCCGACACAACCTCGATATTGTCAGCTTCCTGATGTCGCAATGACACCTCATAACCCATCAGCTTATATTTGACAGGGTCTTGCAATGGCGCGTTCAACAGCACTTCCACTTCCTTGCCCTTGACGAATCCCATCTCAATGATACGTTTGCGGAATCCGCCATGGCCCTGCACCTTTACTATAACACCTTTCTCACCAGTCTTCAGTTCCGACAGTTTCATATGATAATCTTACTTCTTAAATCCGCTGCAAAGGTACGAAAATATTCTTGCAACTCGGTTGCATCCGATTGCAAGTTAACTAAAATACCTACTTATGAGGATAGATGACCTCGGAAAGCATTTGTGAGAACTTCTCAGCTCCTGTATCTGTGAGATGACTCGAGTCGTTGAAGTCGTCGGCCACAAAGCCTTCTGCATAAATGAAATTGTAGAATTCGATATGCGGGTATTTCTTCTGAAGCTTTTCTATGAACTCCATCATGTCGCGATACATCGTCTCTGTAATACGGTCTTTATAGGTCTCGTAAACAGGGGTTGTCACCAAGAGGAAACGTACGCCTTTCTTCTGAGTCACCTGAGCGATGTCGTCATAGACCTGCCACATCTCCTGATAGGCCTCTTTGTCAATCTCCAGGTCAGGCGACAGTAAGGCTGGTCGTGCCTTCGTTTCCCATCCGCTGTTACGGTCCTTGATGTCGAGTTTCACATAGCCTAACGAGTCGCATTCCTGCAATACCTGCGTGTTGTTCCAGAAACGCGACATGAAGTTCAGTTTTGAGTTCAGTATCTCAGACCAGTACCAGATAGGGTCGATACGGGTACCCATATATTTTGTATGCATGCATCGGCAGGTGCCTACCAGACTGACGGGCCCTTGACCGTTCTGATGCTCCTGAATCTCTCGGTTGAAGAAGAAGTTGGTATAGTCGACAGGCATCACCAGCACCTTCAGACTGTCCATCCGCGGAACATACATCTCTGCTAAGGCAGCATCGTATTCTTTCAAACGGGCAGAAATGGCCAGATTAAAAGTCCCCTCACCAATCATTTCCGGCTTTACCGCTTCCTCTATATGCGAACTGCCCAGAAGCAGCACCTTGATGTCGTTCAGATGCGCCTCCATGTACTGATGCTTATAAGCATAGATGTTGGGCCTGTAAAGAAGTGCCACCTCTATGATAGCAATCATGAGTACGAGCAATGTCGCGAAACAAGAGAGTGATATGATAAACTTTTTCATCTTTCTTTAGAATTGGAAATAAATGAAAGCCTGGCTCTGACCGGTAAAGGTGATGATGAGCAGAATCAGAAACAGATAGAGTCCCCAGCGTATGATTCTGTTGTTGAACAGTGAGGTGTCCGGGAACTGCAGCGCATGCTGTTTGTCACGCTGAATCCACTCAAGGGCCAACAGGATGATGGCGAACAGACAGAAGAGCTTGCTGTAACTGTCGATGATCGATGGTCCTGCGAAACCGTTAGTTACGAGGCATGAGAAATACTCATAGGCTTGTCCGATAGAGGGCGCACGAAAGACGGTCAGACCGATGGTCACTAATCCGTAGGTGGCTACCATCTTCCAAAGGTCCTTGGCAAAAGGCAGACCGTGGCTGTTGGCCTTCAGTTTCTTTCTCTTGCCGAAAGCGCCTGAGAAGACCAGAGGGATGAACAGTAATCCGTGATAGAGACCGAAGAATCCGTATGTCCAGTTGGCGCCATGCCAGAATCCGATAACAAGCAGATTGATGATGGCTGCAAAGGCGATACCCCAGTTTCCTATCTCGCGGAAGGCGATGTTCAATGGCATAAACACATAGTCGGTAATCCAACTGGTGAGCGACATATGCCAGCGTCGCCAGAATTCAGCCATGTTACGTGCCAGGAAGGGATGATTGAAGTTCCTGGCAATGTCGAATCCTAACAGCTTGCCTACACCAATGGCCATATTGGAATAACCGTCAAAGTCGGCATATAGCTGTAGGGGATAGATCAAGGCAGCTATCAGCAGTGTCACCGATGACAATGATGAGTAGCTGGTCCATGCCTGGTTGGTGATCATGGCCAGGTTGTCGGCAATGCACATCTTCGTAAACATACCCCACAGAATCTGTCGGCATCCGTCTGCTGCCAGCGCATAGTTGAGCGTATGAACACGCTGCAACTGAGGCAGGAACTGGTTAGGACGGTCGATAGGTCCCGACAGGATCGTCGGGAAGAAGGATATGTAGTCGGCAAACTCTAACAAGCCACTCGGCTGAATATGTTCGCGATGTATCTCAATGATATAGCTGATGAGCTTGAACGTAAAGAAGCTGACGCCGATAGGCAATATGATGTTCAGCGTACTCCAGTTCACGTTGAACCCTATAGCCTGCAGCACGCTGGCGATAGAGTCGGCGAAGAAATTCAGATACTTGAAGTAGAACAGCACGGCAATGCCCAGGACGACGCTGAACGTCGTGATGTGCGAGGCTTTGCGTGTGTGTTCCTGGTCCATCTCATGACGCAGCCAAAGACCAAGGTAATAGAACACCAGGATAGCTCCCAGAAGCAGGGCCGTCATGCGCCAGTCTGTATAACCGTAGAAAAAGAAGCTGACCAGTAACAGCCAGACGTTCTGAAAACGCGGGTTACTCCGACAGACTGGCAGGTAGTATACGATGAATACTACGACGAAGAATATCAGGAAACTGAAGGAATTAACAACCATCGGTGTTATTTGATTTTCTCTTCCATTGTATTAACCATCTCTCCGACATTCTTCCACTTCATGATCTCAAGAGATGTGAACTTAATACCGAAAGCCTTCTCAATAGCCACGATCAGCTGAATATGACTCAGCGAGTCCCATTCTTCAATGTCATTGGCACTGGTCTCGTCTGTCAGTTCCACTTCGTCCAGATCGAGTACGTCAATAAAGATTTCGCTAAGCTTGTTAAAGATTTCTTTTCTTTCCATTGTATGATTCTTTTTACTTGTTTACCTTTTTACTTTAAAACATGTGTTGAGCAGCGTTGATAGGTATCTCAACGCCATTCAGCTGCTGAGTGGTATTCAGCAACTGGCACACGACTTCTGCAACCTCCTGTGGCTTCAGGAGCTCTTTCAGCGGATGGGCATTCTTCATCTGTTCCAACTGGAAGTCCTCCACCTGTCCGAAGTCTGTCTGCATGTAGTCAGGAAGAATGCAGTTCGAAGTGATATTAAAACGCCCCAGTTCCTTGCTCATGCTCTTTGACAGCTGACGGATATAGGCCTTTGTCGCAGTATAGACGGAAAAGCCTGTTGGCGGCACGTCCATCACATAAGAGGTAATGATATTGATAATCTTACCGAACTTACGTTTTCTCATCCCTGCAATACAAGCTTGCGAGATCTTGATGAGCGGCATGACATTACATCTGAACGACTCTGAGAACGCCTCAGGGTCTGTCTTGAAGAAATGTGTGCCTTGGGGATTGCCTGCATAGGCATTATTGATAAGTACGTCAATGCTTTCTGCCTCGAGGTTCTCGACAAACTGATTGACACTGGCCTCGTCGCAGAAGTCCACCTGAACGGCTTTCACGTTCTTATAGCTGTCTGCAAGGGCTTGAGCGTCAGCCTCATGCCTGCAATATGTGAAGATAATGTTGTGACTGGCGTCAGCCGCACATCTCTCTACCAATGCTTTTCCTAATCCGGTGGAACCACCTGTAATCAATATGTTCATAGGCTTAATGAGCTAAGAGTCCTATTTGTACATGACCTTTCGCAACCAATTGCTTGCCTGCTTCGTCCATCTTATAGAACTTCAGTTTGTAATTGATGATATTCACAGCCTCAGATACGGTATCGATACTGGCCTGCAGCGTAATCTGATCGTTCAGGAATACCGGCTTGTGGAAACTGATATCCTGCGACTGGATCATGACGTGTGGAGTGGGGAGGCACATCCCGACAAAGTGCGAGATGAAGGCATTGAGGATATTCCCGTACATCACACACCCCTTGAAACCCTTTTCGCGGGCGAAAGTCTCATCAGTGTGCAGTGGGTTCATATCCCGACTGCAGCGCTGAAAGCTATCGTACACCTCTTGTGTCACCTGATAGACTTGCTCTATATGAGCCGTCTGTTCTGCGAGTTCTGTTATTGTCATCTCGAAGAAGTCTTTTTATGCTTTTTCCGTTTCAATATAGCATTCCCTCTCCACATACTGGTCTACATCCAGTACGTACTGAGTGGTAGGTGTCTCTTGAAGAAGCTTGAAACCAAGTTCCGGGTAATGGCGCTCTACCATCTTGTTCTTTAAGGTAGGCAGGTATTCTCCGACAATCCTCTTGTACCCCTGCTCTTTGGCATATCTCACCATCGTGTTCAGGGTGAAGTTCTCCATGCCTCTCTTCAGCACGCGGCAGCTCATAAACCATGTGTCGACAAAAAGCGTCTCCGCGTCTTGTTTCTTCATGATGATAACCGCAATAAGACCGTTATCGCCAAACTTGTCTTCAAGTGTGAAGCTCAGGTCTATCACGTCAGGATCCTGTGCCAGAGCCTCGATGTCGGCTTCTGTGTAGCGCACGGTTCTCAGGTTAAACTGATTGCTCCGCTGCGAGAGCTGTGCCACACGTGGCGTGTTGAACTTGGTGAATCCGCTGACAGTCGATACCATGTTGAGCGATTTCAGGAAATCGGCTTCGTTGCTGAAAGTCTTCTGCAGCGACACGCGCTGGGCTTCCACCTGATACTGCTTGGTGCGGTCCTTGTCGGCCTGACTGTACGATGCCGTCTCAAAGAGGTTCAGCGAATACAGGTATTCCAGATATTCTCCCGGATCCTCGGGCAGCTCAGGCACTGTGATGCCTGGTATGTTCTCGCGGACCATGTTTCTTTCAAATGGATTGTCATCGAGGAACACCATCGAGTCGAATCCGATGTTCAGAATGCTTTGTATGGTTCGTATATTGTCAACCTTGGTTTCCCAGTTTGCCTGGAATACGGCGATGTCGCTCAACTTCAACACCATGTCCGGATGCTTCTCAAACGGCTCTTTGGCGGTGTCTTCATTGTTCTTTGAAGCCACACAGATAATGATGCCTCGCTGCTTCAGTTTCTTAACCCACATCTGGAATTCGGTGAAAGCCTTACCGATGCCCAGTCCGTGTCCGAGCTGTATGCCTTCGATGCCGTCATCACCGATCACGCCTCCCCATACCGTATTGTCGAGATCCAGAATCAGACACTTCTTGAACTGTCCCTTGACAGCACAGATGATATCCATCACGCGACTGGCCACATAAGGCAGTGCGTCGATACTCAGCACCATCTCTGTACTCACATATACATTGGGAGCAAACATGAAGTCTCTTCCGAACTTATTCTGCAAACCGGCTATGTCACAGACATACAGGTTCGGGTATTGCTGTGAGAGATCCATCAGTGCCATGTTCAGACTGCGCACCTGATAGGTCAGCGACGATGTTACCTTGGTGGCATAGCTGCCGAACACGGTATCGTCGATCTCCGGATAGTTGAGACAGATGATTTTCTTGTTGGCAAAGGCAGGATTGCTGCAGACCGATGCGACGAAGTCGGTTCGCTCTTTAGCCAGGTTCTCCTGTTCTGCAACAGTCAGCAGGGCATGCTTCTCTCCGAGTTTATGGGTCGACTGGAATAAGACGATGAAGTCTGCATCAAACTGATACAGCTCGCTTGAAGGGTCGAGAAACTGACGCTCTACCTGATTATACTCAGCCTCGAAGAGGTTAATGTTGTATCCGCACTCAACGCCGACACCTCTGATGGCTGTGGCTAAGAACTGGGTAGCTGTGTCTCCTACAAGGGCAACCTTAAACGAGGGCAGTCCTTCTGGGATGTTTTTGGTCTTCTTCTTCAGTTCTTTGAATTGCAGCATACGCGGTATTACTTAGTTTCGAAATAGTTTTCCAGTTCAGCACGGGCCGATCCGTCGGTGTTGGGCATGTCGTTGATGATATGTCCCTTCTCAAGCAGTGTGATACGTGTTGAGATGTCAATCGTGTGCTGCAGGTTATGACTGGAAATCAGGATGGTAGCACCCGTCTGACGGTTGTATTCCGTCAGCTCGTGCTTCAGGATGTTCTGCGACGAAGGATCCAGGAAGTTGAACGGCTCGTCGAGAATCACCAGTTTCGGACGATTGAACAGGGCAGAGATGATACCCACCTTCTGCTTGTTACCTGCAGAGAGGTTGCGAATCAGCTTCTTTTGCCCGAACACCTCACCGTTCGACAGTCGCTCGAAATCCTTCAATCGCTCGTCCACGGCCTCGGGTGTCATGTCGGTAATCTTGCCGATGAAGGCGAAATACTCCTCAGGTGTCAGGAAGTCAATCAGAAAGCCCTCGTCGATATACGAACCGGTGGTAGCTTTCCATTCCTCACCTTGTGCGGGGTTCATGCCGTCGATGAACACCTGTCCCTCGTCGGGCTTGAGCAGATCAAGCAGCATGCGGAAGAGCGTCGTCTTACCTGCACCGTTGTTACCTACAAGACCAAGGATATCCCCGTCGTTGATGGTCAACGCGGGAATATCACATGCTATATTCTGTCCGAAACTCTTTTTAAGGTTTTCAATCTTAATCATATCTTCATTGGTTTGGGGGATTAGACAATACCTTTTCCGTGACAGTTCTTGAACTTCTTGCCAGAACCGCAGGGACATGGATCGTTACGTCCGGGCAGCTTATCCTTCACGATGGGAGCGTGCTGCTGGGCACGGGTGTCGTGCTGTGCGGCTGCTCTCTGATTAGGATCAGTCAACTGCTCCTCGCCGACCTGCTGCTTCGACTCTGTGTACTGCTGGCGCTGTGTGCGCTGTTCTGGAGCGGCCTCCTGTACCTGCTGCTGCAGCTCAGGAATCTGTCCGCGTGTCAGGATAGAGCAGATGCGGTTATACATCTCGTTGATCATATCGTCCCAAACCTTGGCGCTCTCGAGTTTGAAGATCAGAAGCGGATCCTTCTGCTCGTACGAGGCATTCTGTACAGAGTGCTTCAGCTCGTCGAGCTGGCGCAGGTTCTCCTTCCATGAATCGTCGATGATATGCAGCAGGATTGCCTTCTCAAACTCCTTGACCACGGTCTTGGCCTCACTCTCGTAAGCCTCCTTCAGGTTACAGGGGATGTTGTACATCTTACGGCCGTCGGTGATGGGCACCATGATGCGCTCATACATCTGGCCCTGGTTCTCATATACATTCTTAATGACAGGCAGAGCCACGTTCTGAATGCGCTCGGTCTTACGGTTGAAGTTGCCGATAGCAGCCTGGAAGGCATTCTCTGTCAGCACCTCACGCTGCTGGTTGATGAACTCCTCGCTTGTGAAAGGCACCTCCATCGACAGTACGTGCAGGAATTCTTCCTTGCAGCCCTCGTAGTCGTTGTTCTCGATGATGTTCACCACGCGGTCCCAGATGATGTTGGCGATATCCATACCGATACGCTCACCCATCAGCGCGTGGCGACGCTTCTCGTAGATCACGGTACGCTGCTTGTTCATCACATCGTCGTACTCGATCAGGCGCTTACGGATACCGAAGTTGTTCTCCTCAACCTTCTTCTGCGCACGCTCGATGCTTCTCGAGATCATGGGGCTCTCAATCATCTCACCCTCCTTGAAGCCCAGACGGTCCATCACAGAGGCGATACGCTCAGAGGCGAACAGACGCATCAGCTTATCTTCCAGAGATACATAGAACACTGAAGAACCCGGGTCACCCTGACGACCGGCACGACCACGCAGCTGACGGTCTACACGGCGGCTCTCATGACGCTCTGTACCGATGATGGCCAGACCGCCTGCAGCCTTTACCTCGGGCGACAGCTTGATATCGGTACCACGACCTGCCATGTTGGTAGCGATGGTCACGGCACCCAGTCCGTTGGTCGACTGACCTGCCAGAGCCACGATGTCGGCCTCCTTCTGGTGCAGCTTAGCGTTCAGCACCTGATGAGGAATCTTTCGCATCGACAGCATCTTCGACAGCAACTCAGAGATCTCGACCGACGTTGTACCGACGAGGGTAGGACGTCCTGCGTTACGCATCTTCTCGATCTCCTCGATCACGGCGTTATATTTCTCACGTGCAGTCTTATAGACACGGTCATCCTGGTCGTTACGGATCACAGGACGGTTGGTAGGAATCTCCACCACGTCGAGCTTGTAGATATCCCAGAACTCACCAGCCTCGGTCGAAGCGGTACCGGTCATACCTGCCAGCTTGTGATACATACGGAAGTAGTTCTGCAGGGTGATGGTGGCGAATGTCTGTGTGGCAGCCTCTACCTTCACGTGCTCCTTGGCCTCTACAGCCTGGTGCAGTCCGTCGCTCCAGCGGCGACCTTCCATGATACGGCCGGTCTGCTCATCCACGATCTTCACCTCGCCGTCGATCACCACATACTCGTCGTCCTTGTTGAACATACAGTAAGCCTTCAGCAGCTGCTGCAGGGTATGTACACGCTCACTCTGTACGGCGTAGTGGTTCAGCAGCTCGTCTTTCTTGTCGAGACGCTCCTGGTCTGTCAGACCAGTCTCTGCCTCGAGTGCCGACATCTCCGATGTGATGTCGGGCAGCACGAACAGCTCGTTATCTTTCACCTCGTTAGCCAGCCATGCCGTACCCTTATCGGTCAGGTCGCAAGAGTTCAGTTTCTCGTCAACCACGAAGTAAAGGGGCTCCACGCACTCAGGCATACGACGGTTGTTATTCTCCATGTAGATATTCTCTGTGTTCTGCATGCCGGCCTTGATACCCTCCTCAGAGAGGAACTTGATCAGCGGCTTGTTCTTCGGCATGGCCTTGTGCGAACGGTAGAGCGACAGGAAACCGGCGTCGAGCTTCTCCTGACCATCCTTCTTGTTACCAGCCTCTACCAGCTTGTTACCTTCGGTAATCAGTGCCTTGGCATCGGCCAGATACTGGGTGGCCAACTGTCGCTGCACACCCACCAGCTTCTCTACCAGCGGCTGATACTCCTCGAACATCTGGTCGTCGCCCTTGGGGATAGGACCAGAGATAATCAGCGGTGTACGGGCATCATCGATCAATACCGAGTCAACCTCGTCGACGATGGCGTAGTTATGTGCGCGCTGTACCAGGTCGGCAGGCGAGATGGCCATGTTGTCACGCAGGTAGTCGAAACCGAACTCATTGTTTGTACCGAAGGTGATATCAGCCTGATAGGCCTTACGACGCTCCTCAGAGTTAGGCTGGTGCTTGTCGATACAGTCAACGCTCAGTCCATGGAACATGTAGAGCGGTCCCATCCACTCAGAGTCACGCTTAGCCAGATAGTCGTTCACGGTTACCACGTGTACGCCGTTGCCGGTCAGTGCGTTCAGGAAGACGGGCAGGGTAGCCACGAGGGTCTTACCTTCACCCGTTGCCATCTCGGCAATCTTACCCTGATGCAGAACCACGCCACCGAACAGCTGTACGTCGTAGTGAATCATTTCCCACTTCAGGTCGTTGCCACCGGCAGTCCAGTGGTTGTGGTAGATGGCCTTGTCGCCATCGATGGTGATGAAGTCCTTACGTGGGTCGGCTGCCAGCTCACGGTCGAAGTCGGTAGCGGTAACCACCGTCTCCTCGTTCTGTGCAAAGCGGCGTGCCGTCTCCTTGACGATGGCAAACACCTCAGGCATCACCTCGTTGAGGGCGTCCTCGTAGATCTCGAGCACTTCCTTCTCGATTTTGTCGATCTGGGCGAAGATGTCGGCACGCTCGTCAATCGGCGTGTTCTCGATCGTTGCCTTCAGTTCGGCGATACGTGCCTTCTGCTCGTTGGCAGAGTCCTGTACCTGCTTCTGTAATACCTTGGTACGCTCACGGAGCGCATCGTTGTCCAGACTCTCGATCTGTGGAGATACGGCCTTCACCTTCTCCACAAGGGGTTGAATGAGTTTCATGTCGCGGGTGGACTTATCACCGAACAGCGACTTCAGAATCTTGTTAAAATTCATATCTTAATATATTTTTTTCCTATTAATGTTTATAAAACGGGTGCAAAGATACAAATAATTGGCCGAAACACCAAATATTTGTCGGATATTGTTCAGAACAATGGCTCTGATTTGCACGCGTTGGGTGCCCTGATACGGATGGCCTTGGCAATAGAGGGGGCTATCCGCTCGATGGAAACGGGTGTTTTAATGGTTTCAGACATGATGCCCGAACCATATATGATAATGGGAAAATAAGCCAATTGGGTCTTCACGGGCGACTGCTCGTGGGTGTCTTCATTCTCAATCTGCCAACCGGGATTCAGCTCAATGACGAGGTCGCCCGTATGTGCTTCATAGAGGTGGTTCTCAACAGCTTTCACGCCCGACATCTGCAGCAGGAACTCCTTGGCTCGCTGCAACACTTCGTTTGTCGTAAGGTGCTTATTGTCTATTAGTTGCCTGTTGATGTACAACTGATTCTTGAAGTGAGCTTCAACATACTTGCCCTGTCCCCACAGACCTCCGAAATACATGTTCAGCAGGTTGGCTGTGCGGTTGATGTAGAATGTACCTGCAGGTATGTTGAAGCGCTCCAGGTCGGCACGTTTCTCTTCGGTATATCCCGTACTGGTTATCAGGAATAGCGCCTGGTCTTTACCCACCTGTGCCTCAGTCTGCTGCAACAGACGTGCAATCTCCTGGTCCAGCTGTATGTAGGTCTGTCGGTCATTGCCGCTGGCGTCGTAGGTCAGCAGCAGCAGGTCGGCAATCGAGTCTTGTCCCAGCGCATGGTCTGTCATGCATCTCAGCGCCCGGTCGGTAATGTCGGCTGCCGTCCAGCCTTTCTTCGGCGTGTCGTTCCATACCGTTCCGTCGGCAGTATGCCCTGCCGCCAGCATCGCCACCTCCTTGGTAGGAGCCACGGCAAACACCTTCCCCTGTCCCTGGGTGGCGCGTTTCAGCTCGTCGCCGATGGTCGAAGCCGCCATGTCGCCAGGTGTCGGCGATACAGGGCGCAGCGACTGACGGTCTATCCACTGACTACCCGTGATGGTGTGATAGAACGGCGTGGTACCGGTGACTACTGACGAAATGGCAGAAGCCCTGTCAACATCTGCAAACGGATAGCGGGCATTCTCGAACACCAGTCCTTCGGCCAACAGCTTCTGCAGACCCTCCCTCGACGAGAACGCAGGCGCGTAGAGGTCGAGCAGGTCGCTTCTCAGCTGGTCGACGGTGACATTCACGACAAGCCTTGGAACCTGTCTGGTTCCTGCCTGTCCCTGTGCCTCGGCATGCCATGCCAGAATCGACAGAAGTGTGATATAGAGATAACGATTCCTCACCGTTTGTCTTTTACTCTCTTACCTTTTTACTCTTTTATCTTCAAGTTCGCTATCGCTCTAATCAGCAAACATAATGCCACAATTGAGATACCCTCGGCATAGCTCTGGAACACCCCTGCGATGGCAAACAGCATGAGCATCGTGAGCAGCACCCATCCCCACTTGCGTCGTTTCCCCTTGATGATAGCGGGGATAAACACCAGCGGCAGCGGGTTGAACAGCAGGATGTTCAGATTGACGGATGTCGTAGGATGCTGTGAGAAGATCATCACCGTCAGCACGATACCCGCCAGCGACTGTATGGTCATGAGCGTCACGTCCCACCATTTCATGGTCTTCTTGCGCTTCCACTCATAGAGGGCGATGCCTATCGACAGCAGCAAGAGCAGCAGCGCCACTTCCGTGGGCGACAAGATGAAGTCGGGCTCTATCCGCTGCACACCCGGTGCAACGATCAGGCGCTGCTCCTTCACCAGCGGACGGTATTCGCCATTGGCATATATCCTTGCCCTTGCAAAGTCGTGCATCAGGTTCATCGGCAGGAACTCCTGCTCCGTGCGACTGGTCTTGAAGTCGGCCTTCAGTCCCAGCAGCATGTCGTTGCCGCACTTCGACCACAGGTGGTTGCGGTTACACTCGCGCACCATATCCCTGAAGGTCGGGTTGTAGTCTTCACGCGCTTCATACACCACCTGTCCCTTCACGCAACTCTCAATCACGTCTCGGGGCTTGGTAGAGCAGTTGTTGTAGAAGAAGTTATAGCGGTAGACACGGTTCCCGGGCTCCAGGTTCTTCGCCAGGGCCTCCTGTAACAGTCGCTTCTCGTCGGCCGTCAGGTTCAGCACCTGTTCGGTCACGCTGCTGCCCCATTGCTGATAGTAGGGCCAGAACACGTCGAAGGGGTAGGCCGCCAACTCATAGTCGGTCAGTCCGAACACGAACCTCAGGGCGAAGTAAGGCTTGCTGAAGCTGAACATACCCCAGTTGAACACCAGATCCTGGTCGCCGTCGTGCCAGCGGATGGCAGAGTGACCATACAGACTATATATCTCTTCGTGAGGCGAACAGGTAATCAGGCTCACCTCGACGGAGTCCATGTCTTGCGCAAAAGTAGGGCTTACGCTGCATGCTGTCAGTAGGAAAGATGCAGCTAAGAACCTCTTAAATTTCTTTTTTAAATGTTTCACGATGCAAAATTACTCTATATTTTTCAGTAAAAAGCGTTTTTCTCGATTTTTTTCGATAATTTTGCACGCTGAAATGTTTTTCTATAGAAATAAAGTACAAAATATGAATAAAATTCTCGCCGGCCTCGTTTTGGCAACCATCACGACAACGGCTATTGCTCAGAGTAACACGAATTCACCCTACAGCCAGTTCGGCTTGGGCGACTTGACCGATCAAAGCGTAGGTTTCAATAAAGGTATGAACGGCGTCGGCCTGGCCATGCGCAAGGGAAATGAGGTGAACCCCATGAACCCCGCATCGTATAGCGCCGTCGACTCGCTGACAATGATTTTCGATGCCGGTCTTTCCGGTCAGACCACGAATATGAAGGAAAACGGTGTCAGCCTCAATGCCAAGAGCGGTGGCTTCGACTATGCCGTCGGCATGTTCCGCCTCATGAAGAACGTGGGCGTGTCGTTCGGTGTCGTGCCATATTCGAATATCGGTTATAAGTATTCTTCATCCACCACACTGACTGAGATGCAGACCCGTGTGGCGAGCAACTATGAAGGCTCTGGCGGTCTTCACCAGCTCTATATCGGTGCCGGCTGGAGAATCTTCAAGCCCCTGTCTGTCGGTTTCAACCTGTCGTATCTCTGGGGCGAGTACAACCGTAGCATCACCACCGCCAGCTCGTCGGCCATCAACACGCTGTCTAAGCAGTACACCGCCGACATCAGCAGCTACAAGCTCGACTTCGGTATGCAGTACCAGCAGAAGCTGGGCAAGAACGACTTCGTGACCGTAGGTCTCACATGGTCGCCAGGTCACAGCCTGAAGTCTGATCCCGAGTGCCTGCTCATCAACAGAAACACCACTATCGGCAAGTCGGATACCACCACCGTCAGCCTTACCGACGGTCTGACGCTGCCCGACGCCTACGGTATCGGTCTGGCCTACAGCCACGCCAACAACTTCCGTGCAGGCGCCGATTTCACCATGCAGAAGTGGGGTAGTGTAGACTTCCCTCATTACGACGGAACCAGCTACACCCTTCGTTCCGACATGCTGAAAGACAGTTACCGCATGAACCTCGGTGCCGAGTGGACACCACGTCCTGCAAGCCGTCAGTTCTTCAGTCGCGTGCATTACCGTTTCGGTGTGGGCTATGCTACACCTTATTATTATATTAGCGGTCAGGAAGGCCCTAAGGAGTATAGCGCCAGCCTTGGTTTCGGTATCCCCATCTTCAACGGATACTATGCTAACCGTTCTGTCCACAGTGCCTCGGTGCTGAACATCGGCTTCCAGTGGGTTAACCGCTCTGCCGACAATCTGATCAAGGAGAATACCTTCCGCATCAATATCGGCTTCACATTCAACGAGAGATGGTTTGCAAAGTGGAAGGTAAACTAATCGCGACAGTCGCTTTCGCTGCGATGTTATGGTCGTGCAACAAGGCAACGGAGCATACTGCCCCTGCCATTCACGACCGTGACTCCGTCTCCGTGATGACGTCTTATGGCGTCAACACGCTGATCAGCGATTCGGGCGTCATCAAATACAAGATCGTGACCGAACGCTGGGACGTGAACGACGTCAAGAACCCTTCTTGCTGGACCTTCGACAAAGGCGTGTTCTTCGAGCAGTTCGATGAGAAGCTGCACGTCGAGGCCTATATCCAGGCCGACTCTGCGTGGTATTACGACAAGAAGAAGCTCTGGCACCTGCGCGGCAGGGTTCGCATACGCAACAACAACGGCCTGCTCTACGAGAGCGAAGAACTCTTCTGGGACGGCATGCGCCATGAACTCTATTCCAACGTGTACTCTAAGGTCACCACACCCGAACGCTCGATGGAGGGCACCTACTTCCTGAGCAACGAGCAGATGACCCACTATACCGTCAGCAACTCGAAGGGTTCGTTCGAGCGGTCTGACATGACGGGCGAAGAGACCAAGGACGGCCAGAAGGCACCCGCCGACACCGCGAAGACGGAGCCCATATTGCGTCCTCAGACCACGAAACACGCCCGAACAGCCTACTAACCCTGTGAGATATGGATTATGAGATAATTATCTGGCTGCTGGTTTCAATGCTCTTCTCCGCCTTTTTCTCAGGCATGGAGATAGCCTTTGTGGCGAGCAACCGCCTGCGTGCTGAGATGGACCGCGAGAAGAACGGCCTCTCTCAGAAAGCCATCGCCAAGTTCTACCAGCACCCTAACAATTTCGTGTCTACCATGCTGGTAGGCAATAACATCTCGCTCGTCATCTACGGCATCCTGTTTGCCCGCATCTTCGATGCCACGCTCTTCGCGCCGTTCAGCGACGGCGTCCGAGTGACAGCCGACACGCTGCTGTCGACCCTCGTGGTACTCTTCACGGGCGAGTTCCTGCCGAAGACTATCTTCAAAAATAATCCTAACACTTTATTGACTTTCTTTGCCGTTCCGGCATGGATCTGCTATGTCGTGCTCTATCCCATCTCGCGTTTCGCCACATTCCTGTCGAAGGGCCTGCTGCGCCTGGTAGGCATCAGGATGAAGAAAGGCGCTGAGGAAAGGGAGTTCACGAAGGTCGACCTCGACTATCTGGTGCAGGCCAGCATCGACAATGCCGACAATGAAGACGATATCGGCGAGGAGGTGAGAATCTTCCAGAACGCGCTGGAGTTCTCGGAGACGAAAATACGTGACTGTATGGTGCCGCGTACTGAGATCGACGCCGTAGAAGATACGTCTACCATCGAACAGCTGATGCAGGTGTTCATCGAGAGCGGCCACAGTAAGATACTGGTCTATCACGAAGACATCGACCACGTGATCGGCTACGTCCATTCGTCCGACATGTTCCGCATCCATAACTACCAGCTGACGATTGTCGAGTCACAGCTCATCAGAGAGATATCGTTCGTGCCCGAGACCATGCAGGCCTCGAAGCTCATGCAGCAGCTCATGCAGCAGAAGCGCTCGCTGGCCGTGGTCATCGACGAGTTCGGCGGTACCAGCGGCCTGGTGTCGCTCGAGGACATCATGGAAGAGATCACGGGCGAGATAGAAGACGAGCACGATAACACCAACCTCGTGGCCAAGCAGCTTGGCGAGCATGAGTATATCCTGTCGGCCCGTCTTGAGATCGAGAAGGTGAACGAGATGTTCGACCTCGACCTGCCCGAGAGCGACGAATATATGACCGTCAGCGGACTGATACTGCATGAATATCAGTCGTTCCCCAAGCTCAACGAAATCGTCAGGGTAGGGTGTTATGAATTTAAAATTGTAAAGAATACAGCCACTAAGATCGAATTGGTGCATTTAAACGTTGTCGGATAGCGAAAATAATTCAAGGAAATTTTGGCTAATTCAAAGAAAAAGCTTAATTTTGCACCCGTTTTTATGAATAAACTTAAAATTAAAAAATAAAATGGCAGCATTAGGAAAAATCCGCAAAAGAGGGGTAGCCCTCGTTTGTATCATAGGCCTCGGCCTGTTCGCCTTCATTGCTGAAGAAGCTTTCCGTTCTTGCGAAGCAACCAAGAACCAGCAGCGTCAGCAGATTGGCGAAGTGTTAGGTAACAAAATCAATGTTCAGGAGTTCCAGGCTCTCGTCGACGAGTATCAGGACGTTCTGAAGATCACTCAGAACCGTGACAACTTCACGGAGGAAGAGCTCAACAGCATCAAGGATGAGGTATGGAGTTCTTACATCAACGAGCAGATCATCCAGAACGAGGCTGAGAAGCTCGGTCTGACCGTGACCGACCAGGAGCTTCAGAACATGCTCAAGGAGGGCACCAACCCCATGTTGTTGCAGACTCCCTTCGTGAACCAGCAGACAGGTCGCTTCGACGTGACCATGCTCACCAAGTTCCTCGACGACTACAAGAAGGCATCAACCAATCCTCAGGTAGCCGAGTCTTACCAGAGCATCTACAAGTACTGGCAGTTCATCGAGAAGCAGATCCGTCAGCAGACCCTGGCTCAGAAGTATCAGGCTCTGATGGCCAACTGTCTTATCTCTAACCCCATCTCAGCCAAGATGGCTTTCGAGGGTCAGAACCAGGAGAGCGACATTCAGCTGGCTTCTATTGCCTACAGCTCAATCAACGACAACGACGTGAAGATCGACGATAGCGACCTCAAGGCAAAGTACGACGAGAAGAAGGAGATGTTCAAGCAGGAGGTAGAGACCCGCGACATCAAGTACGTAGACTTCCAGGTAGTTGCTTCTGCAGCCGACCGCAAGGCTCTGGAGAAGACCATGACCGACGCCAGCAACAAGCTGCAGAGCGGTGCTACACCTTCTGAGGTTGTTCGCAAGGCTCAGTCACAGTTCCCCTACACTGGTATCGCAGCTACCAAGCGCGCTTATCCTTCTGATATCGCCGCTAAGCTCGACTCTATGGCCGTAGGTCAGACCACAGCTCCCTTCGAGACCAAGTCCGACAATACCCTCAACGTAGTGAAGCTCATCTCTAAGACTCAGATGCCCGACTCAATCGAGTATCGTCAGATCCAGGTTGGCGGCGCTACCGTAGAGGCTGCTAAGAAGACCGCTGATAGCATCTACAACGCACTGAAGGCCGGTGCCGACTTCGAGGCTCTTGCCCAGAAGTACGGTCAGACCGCTCAGAAGCAGTGGCTCACCTCAGCTATGTATGAGAACTCTACCACCATGGACGAGGAGTCGAAGAACTACCTCAACGCCATCAACAGCCTCGGTGCCGGCGAGCTGAAGAACCTTGAGTTCGCTCAGGGCAACATCATCCTTCAGGTAACCGCTCGTAAGGCCATGGTCGACAAGTACGACGTAGCCGTTATCAAGCACACCATCGATTTCTCTAAGTCTACATATTCTGAGGCTTACAACAAGTTCAGCCAGTTCGTAAGCGAGAACAAGACCATCGAGGATATGGAGAAGAACGCCGCTAAGTTCGGTTTCACCGTTTCTCCCCGCAAGGACCTCTACAACTCAGAGCACAACGTGGCTGGCCTGCGCGCCACCCGCGAGACCATGAAGTGGATCTTCGCTGCCAAGGAGGGTGAGGTTAGTCCTCTCTACGAGTGCGGCAACAACGACCACCTGCTGGTAGTAGCCCTGACAAAGGTTAACCCCGTAGGCTACCGTTCACTCGACGGCGTGAAGGACATGCTGAAGAGCGAGGTTCTCCGCGACAAGAAGTTCGAGCAGATCAAGGCCAAGCTGGAAGGTGTGAAGGACATCGCCGCTGCTCAGGCCAAGGGTGCTAAGATCGACTCTGTCAACCAGATCACTTTCGGTGCTCCTGTATTCGTACAGTCTACAGGTGCCAGCGAGCCCGCTCTGGCAGGTGCTGTCTCAGCTGTTAAGGCTGGCGACTTCAGCAAGGCCGTTGTCAAGGGTAACGGTGGTGCATACCTGTTCAAGGTGCTGAAGAAGAGCAATCGTGAGGGTGTGAAGTTCGACGCTAAGCAGGTTGAAGCTCAGCTGCAGATGCAGGCTACTCAGGCTGCCCGCGTATTCATTCAGGAACTGTATCAGAAGGCAGGCGTGGTAGACAACCGCTATCTGTTCTTCTAATAATCAGAATAATCAAATAAAAAAGCCCCGCCGAATCGGTGGGGCTTTTTTTGTTATCGGATGTACGTTGCTTCAAAACCGTAACAGGTCACGCCTGGGGGCGCGTCGGTCACATCGCTGGTGATGTCGCCATAATTGAAACCGCCGAACGTTACCGTTTTCCCGTCGAACTTCTTCAGTTTATTACTGTTGTGGATTCCCCAGATATAGTAGCGTGCACTGCCAATCTCGATATAGTGGTCGCGGGCATCCTGAGCCGTCTGTACATAGGGAGACTGTGGTATGTAGTGCAGCGTACCAGTGAGACCTTCAACGTATGGTGTAACAGAATAGACGCAGGTCCAGTTTCTGACATTATAGAGTTCCCTTTCGGGTACCGTACTTCCGTCCTCATAATAGAATTCACAGTTCATGCATGAACTTAACATGTCATAGATGTAATAGACGGTCTTGTCATTCAGAGTGCCCTTGTAGACCTTATCCCAATCGTTTACAGGGCGGAATTCCAGTTTCTTATTGATGTGTTCGATCAACCAGGCGGGCAACTGATTTGTAGGTACCAGGTTCACAGCCACGTCCTCGTTAATGCCGTAAGCGTGGATATAACCGTTCTCTGCATTAGACCACTCAGGGTCGTCGTCGCTTGAACAACCCACGAAGAGCGTCAGACCAACAATCATCGGAAGTGCCTGCCATAAGCGTCGGCACGTTTTCAGGATCATCATGATTTTTCTCATATTCTGTTAAGTTTTAGGGGTTTACTACTATCTTTATAACCTCTCAGCCCTGCTGAATACTGCATGCCCTGAGTATGAATTATGATTCTTTAACAGTTGAGATATTCACCAACTACATTCTCGATACACGGACAGGCCTTGTGCGGGTTCAGGTCGTGATGACCCACGATGAGCGCCCGGGGGTAGCGCCCGCGCAGGTCTTTAAGCAACCTGCGCAGCGCTACTTTCTGCTCCTCCGTGCGGGTGTCGGCGGGTTGACCTCGGGCGTCGAGCCCGCCCTCGTAGCACACGCCGATGGAGTGGCTGTTGTGGTTCTGGCAGTGGGCGCCCACCATGTATTCCGGACGACCGGGCTCAATCTGTCCGTTACGACGGACCACGTAGTGGTAGCCGATGCCGAGGTGGAAACCCCGCTGGCGGTGCCATGTGTCGATCTGAGCGGCCGAAGAAGTCTGGTCGGGTTTCACTGCCGAACAGTGAATCACAATCAGAGTGATGGTTCTCATCATTTGATGCACGACTGTGCAAAGAAGGTTGTTATCACCAGGGCAATCATCGATCCGATGAACTTCAGGATCTTCCCGATCTGCATTTTCTTCAATTTAATCATAAAGCTGAAATTCTTAAATTAAACATTCTTCTTTTTTGCAGGGTAGGTCCCTTGAAACACTACTCTCCGGAAGAGGTGGCTGACTGCTGCTGGAGAATCCAGTCAGCCAGCGGCGTTACCTTCTTACCATACTTCTTGTTCTTCGGATTCGTCTCACTGGGTGTGAGGTCGATCTTCTCCTCCACGCCATAGGTCGCAAGGGCACACTTGCTCTTGAACACGCGTGACGTGATATTAGCCTCGCCAGTGCCCTCGGGGATAAATCGGATATGGACGCCCTTGATGTAAACCGAAGCGTTCCATTTGCCTGCCAACAGCTCCTCCCTGCTGATGCCGTTCTTTTCTGCCTCGATGGTAGGCATGAACGTGCCGAGCCCGTCAATCTTCACGGGGTTGCCCTGCGACAGGAGCTCGACGATGCATCCCGACATCTTCTTGAGCACGCCCTCGATCACGTCGGCACCGTAGATGCTGTTGTGCTCTGCCATGTGACGGGTCAGACCGTCGAGCGAGATGGTCTCCTTCTCCTGAGGTTTGGGATAGTACTTGCCGTAAGCGGCGTTCAGCGGGTTTTCGTTCTTTCTGAGGTTGATTCCGAACTGAGGATTCTTTACTGCCATGATTTTTGAATTTAGAATTAAAAAACTTAGAAACTTGAGTGCAGTGACTCAGAGATTGTCGTAATGAAACTATGGGATTGTCGTAATGAAACTACCACTTAGTCGTAATGAAACCCTCACTCAGTCGGCGCCTTACTGTCGGTCGGGTTGCGACTCTCTCCTTGTTTGCAACGGCAAAGTTACAACATTTCGGAGGGCGCTTCCGGCTTTAGGCCACGCAGGTCGAGATAAACCGCATAAGTCGAGATAACCCATGTTAATCGTCGATGTCGATGCAGTATTTCTCAGCGAGAAACATCACAACGTTTGGTGGCAGCACACGGGCATTTGCTTTCAGTCCCATGGCCTCCAACTGCTCTGCATGAGGCTTCAGCCACTCCCTCAGCGTGTCGACGCTCACGCCTGCCTTATAGGCCAGTTCACTTTTAGTCATTGCTTTCATAATCTGTTGTGTCATTTAGGTTTTTTGAAAAACTTTCCGCGCGTACGTACAGGAACTTTTCTGCTACTGACTGAGTTCACGTACGTACGCAGGAGAAAGTTTGGCTGTTTTTCAGAACGGCTCTGCAGAATCGGTATCCGTCTTTATCATGTGGGCCATCTGACGCCCCAGGGCGTTGATCTCTTCGGGCATGCGTCTGACGGCCAGATAGCCGTGCATGCCGTCGCACTCGACACTCTGGAATCCCAGTTCGAGAAAAGCCTGATCGAGCGCCTCGATGTGCAGCTTATGGGCGATGTTACCCGACATCTGCTGCAGGGCTGTGCCGGTATCGATAAACTCACCGGTGTCGCCGCCACTTGGCAGACGATAGTAGCGATATACCAGCTGCTTCTCGATGTTAGCCACCTTGAAGCGGTTGTTACGCTTGTCGATGGCCACGGTGTCGTTGTCGGAGAACCAGTACTGGAATCTGTTGCGGTACAGATAGTAAGCCTGTGCATAGATGCCCTTGTAGTTGAAGGGCTGGCGTATGGGCGACTCGATGTGCTCGACCTTGAAGGCCAGCCAACGACGGGTGCCCGTAGGGTCGTTCAGAAACTTCTCGTTGTTGCCCGTGCCGCAGAACGATGCGATGTGCGGACGGTGCTCTACGTAACGGCCGTAGGCAGGGCGTGCGTCGATATATGAGAGCGTGATGGCACGCTTCATCTCGTTCATCTCGCGCCTGCTCATGGTGTCGAGCTCCTCACAGCATATCAAGCCATATTGCGACATGGCCAACAACGCATCCTTGTCGGTACGACCTATTCCCATCTGGGTGCTGAAGTAGCTGCGCAGTTCGGGAGGCAGCAGATGGTTCATCCAAGTGGTCTTGTAGATGCCCTGCTTACCGATAAACACCAGTATCATGTGGTTCACGACTTCGGGATTGAGCCACGACGCCACCATCGCGACGAGCCACTTACGGAAGCACTCCACGAAGATGCGCCAGTCGTCGAAGTCGCCCTCAATGCTCACACCTGCAGCAGTGCTGAGGATATAGTCATCGCCGTCGTACGACGGCAGACTGTCGAAATAAGCCTGGAACGGGTTGAAGTCTTTCACGAAGTCAGAGCCCACCAGATGGTCAATCACGTCGCGCTTCACATTCTTCACCTTGCTGATATGCCGATAGAGGGTGTTGAGCGTTTTGTCATCGAAGTTGAGCCACGCCCCGCTGCCTTCCACGGCCCCGTCCTCCAGCCAGCGGTATTCCCGCCGTCGTGTAATCAGGTTATGGCGCAGCTCTATATGCCGACTCAGCCATTCTTCAATCTCCTCAGAGCTCATATACATCTCCCTGTAGTTCTCCTTGCGTTCTCTCAGCCCCTCCCGGCTCTTGACCCGACTGGTCTGCCGCCTGCACCCTTCCTTGATCTCCCAAACCAGGAAAGGGTCGGCCATAGGGTTGTAATAGGCGTCACCGTCGCGGGCCAGGGGAATACACCTGCTGGCATCCTTGCCCTTCTTTACCGACTGTGCGCCCAACAGCTGCTCATAGTAATCGTTGCCGTAGAGAAAGGCCTTCCTGTAGAACTGACACTGGAGCCGGAGTTCGTAACCCTGATCGAGTTCGTAAGGGTAGAGGATAACGAGACTGTCGGCTACCGTGAACAGCATCAGAGTGTGCGGGTCGTCACGCGCCTCTTCACGGAGCTTCGCCATACTGTCGTGGTCTAGATGACTGAACACGGCTGCTGAGAGCTGTGATAAACACGTGAGGTCTTTCTGATGGATGCCACCTTCATACACGCCCTGTACCATCAGTACAGGCTGGTAGCCCGGCGGCCATTCACCGTTTTTAATGTTCTCGGCCACTTGCTGAATGGTCATCCGTTGCGGGCAAGTGTCCTTACTGTGACTTAGTAGTGATAATTGATGATTAAACATAGTTATTGATGGTAAATTTTTTTACGTCTGTTAAGTGCGCGCTTGATCGTGTCCTTCCTCGTTTTGATGTTTTCGTTAGAGGCCAGATTGGTGTTTTCTGCCAGATAAGCAATCAGTTCAGGCTGACTGACGGATAGACATTTATTGGCGATGCCCCAAACAAGACGTTGGTACACTTTCCATTTCATTCCGGGCTTAAATTTAAACTCCAGTTTAACTAAATCTCTTGGATTTGTTGACTTCGTAGCCTCGCTAACCTGATCACAATCCCTCACGATTCTCATTGCTTCGTTCCTGAATTCCGGCACGAAGAGTTTTAAAAAGGTGTTGGCCTTTTTTCTGTTATTCTCCATTTTTTCTTGTTGTTTCTGTTGGCTTAGATTTGTGCCGAAAGTCTAGTCAACACGTCCCCTTGCCTATGTTGTTTTTGTTTACATTGTGCCTACAAAATTAGTAATAAAGAACTATATGAGCAAACATTCTTTGCTTTTTTTCCATAAAATACGGTCCAAACCCAAAAATTCATGTCCCGCCTTTCCCTCCATCCCCCCAAGAAACACCAATTTCCCGCCCGACATCTGCCATTCTCTGCCATACATAAGATAGCCGAAAAAGATGCTTTTCATTTTTCATCAAAAAAATTCTCTTTTATCATTTCTTTTTCGTATCTTTGCAATCAATATTAAAATCGTAAAAACAAAATTAATGATAAACATAAGAAAACTTGAAGCAGAGCTGTGGGAATCTGCTGATTTGCTGCGTCAGGGAAGTAAGCTGACGAGCAACCAGTATTGTATGCCAGTATTGGCCCTGCTCTTCCTGCGTTATGCCTATAGTAGATATAAGATGGTTGAAGCAGAGATTCTGCAGAGCCGCCCCATGCGTGGTGGGCGAGTGATGCCTGTTGAACCCAGCGACTTTGCAGCTAAGAGTGCCCTCTATCTCCCTAAGGAAGCCCAGTTCGACTATCTGGTGAATCTGCCGGATAATATCATCGCTGCTGGATTAAAGACGAAAGATGGTAACGATATCAACTCCTTAGGCGAGGCTGTGAACAATGCCATGCAGCTGGTGGAAGACCAGAGCGAACAGCTCATCGGTATTCTGCCTAAGACCTACACCAACTTCTCAGATGAACTCCTGCGCGAGTTGCTGCGTATCTTCAATAACAAGACCATCGATGAAGTAGGGGGCGACGTGATAGGGCGTATCTACGAATACTTCCTCTCTAAGTTTGCCAAGGCAGTAGCCAGCGATGATGGTGTTTTCTTCACGCCTAAGTCACTGGTAAAAATGCTGGTAAATGTACTGGAACCTAAGCAGGGCGTGATGCTTGATCCTGCCTGTGGTAGTGGTGGTATGTTTGTGCAGACGGGTGACTTCGTGAATGCTGCAGGCATGAATGCCAACACCAACATGACCTTCTTCGGACAGGAGAAGGTGGAGTATAACGCCCAGCTCTGTCTGATGAATATGGCTGTGCATGGACTGAATGGAAAGATTGTTTCTGGCGATGAAGCCAACTCGTTCTATCATGATGCCCACAATCTGGTAGGCAAGTGCGACTATGTGATGGCCAATCCGCCTTTCAATGTGGATAAGGTAAAGGCTGAGTCTGCTTCTGCTGCAGGGCGTCTGCCCTTTGGATTGCCTGGCGTGAATGCCAAGACGAAGGAGATTGGTAATGCCAACTATCTTTGGATCAGTTATTTTTATGCTTACCTGAATGAGCATGGACGAGCTGGATTTGTGATGGCCAGCTCTGCTACAGACAGTGCCAATAAAGATAAGGATATTCGCGAAAAGCTGGTTAATACAGGCGATGTAGATGTGATGGTAAGTGTAGGTAATAACTTCTTCTATACGCTGTCTCTGCCTTGTTCGTTGTGGTTCTTCGACCGCAATAAAAACGAAGCCATCCGTGATAAGGTGCTCTTCATCGATGCCCGTAACTATTATACTGTTGTCGACCGTACCCTGAATGAATGGACGGAGTGGCAGCTGCGCAACCTGCAAGCCATCGTGCATTTGTATCGTGGGGAAAAGGAGAAGTATCAGCAACTGCTCGTAGAATATAATAATGCCGTTGATGAAGCTGTTGCTGCTTTAAGAGAACAAGGCCAACCTTTCAGCGATCTTATCGACAAAGATACCCAAGCCCATTTCTGGGGCATAATGGGCTGGATTAATGATGCAGGGCATGACTATGCAGAGCTGAAAAAGAGAGTAGAAGACCAAATAAGACAGACAAAAGCCTGTGTAAAATCTGCTGAAGAATTTATTGAAAAGCGCAAGGTGAAAGCCATGCGAAAGGCTGGTGATGGCTTCTGCGAATACCTTAATGAAATCCTTACTATCATTAATGAGCGCGAGTGGCTGGTGTCGAAGTTTGGTGAGGATGGTCAGTATCAGGATGTGCTGGGCCTCTGCAAGATAGCCACCATTCAGGAAATAGCAGAAAAGAACTACTCTCTGACTCCAGGCGCTTATGTGGGTGTGGCAGAGCAGGAGGATGATGGTGTCGATTTCCATGAGCGCATGAACGAGATTCATGCCGAATTGGCAAAACTGAACCAAGAAGCTAATGTGCTGATGGAAGAAATCCAAAAATCATGGGAGGATCTGAAATGAGCAAGGTGTCTTTCCGCTTCTATAAGGACCATGAGGTCAGAGCCATTTGGGATGAGGAGAATGCCAAGTGGTGGTTCTCTGTGCAGGATGTGGTGGGAGCCATCAACGACCAATCGGACTATAAGAAGAACCGCAACTACTGGAAATATCTCAAAACCAAACTGCGTAAGGAAGGAAACGAGTTGGTTAGCGTCACTAACCAACTGAAATTGCGTGCTGCTGATGGCAAGCGATATGATACGGATGTATTGGACGCAGAAGGCATAAGATTATTGGCGAAATACACTAATAATCAGCGCGCTATGGACTTCTTAGATTGGTTCACCTACAGCGACAACACCATCGATGGCCAAAGCCGAAAGAAAGCCTATACCCTTTGGGAAAGCAATCTCGTGGCAGACAAAGATGTTGGTAAAGTAAAATCCCTGCAGCAGATTCATGCCTATCTCTTTGGTGGTCTTTACGACTTTGCAGGAAAGATACGCACGAAAACTATCTCTAAGGGTAATACGCTGTTTTGCTTGGCAGAATATCTGCACGATAATCTGAAGACTATCGAGCAGATGCCTGAAACGACATTCGATGAGATTGTAGATAAGTATGTGGAAATGAATGTGGCTCATCCTTTCATGGAAGGCAACGGACGTTCTACTCGTATTTGGCTTGACTTGATTTTCAAGAAGCAACTGAAGATGTGTGTGGATTGGAGTAAGATAGACAAGAAAGACTATCTGGACGCGATGATTGCAAGCCACATGGACAGCACCAGAATCCGCGAACTGCTAAGACAGGCAATGACAGACCGCATTGACGATCGCGAAATCTTCATGAAAGGTATCGACTATTCCTATTACTACGAACCATCTGATTTTGTGAGTGAGGAGCCAAACTCGTTTG
>JAEEGJ010002551.1_pt1 | contig 89865 bp, 75 predicted proteins | sample 8958761 | NCBI WGS metagenome assembly JAEEGJ01 (sample SAMN16246546, study PRJNA631951) | gut metagenome | biome: gut microbiome; feature: rumen; material: RS-attached | host: Bos | place: Iran: Karaj | collected 2018-10
GGCCGTATATTAACTCTGCAACGGTGATTTCAGAGATATAGCAGTTCTCCATACCAACCTCGTTGACGCGGTACTTGATGCCGAACTTGTCACGCAGCCAGAAAGCACAAATGTTCGTGTCGAGCAAATAGCGTTGATGTTTCATGGCTCAGTGAAAAATTGTTCGAGGAACTCGTCCCTCTTCGGGTTATAACAGCGGGCATCATGAATCTCTTTCACCAGTTCATCTGCGTCCATATACTCTTCGTCGCTCCAGATACCGGCATAGTCACATGCATCCAGCTTCCTTTTCTTGACCTCGGTCTTGGCAGGCTTCACGCTTTCCACAAGCATTGTCACCAACTGCAACTTCTGGCTGTCGTCCAAGTCTTTCAGCATCCCCCAGTAGTGGGTGATGGGGCGTCTGGTCGTCCGTTTTCTTACTGATCCTTCCATATTCTCAATGTTTTGATGTTTCACTTTTCGGCGACAAAGATAAGCATTTTCTTTCAATTATTCATCGAATTTGCCCTAAATCTTCACCTGAACTATTATAACAGGGCATTTTAACGGAATTTCCCACTGAGAATCCTTTTGCGCAGGCACTTTACGGCTGGCTTGTAATAGTCAATTTCCATCGCTTCAAGGGTGCACTTCAGCTCGTCCATCAGTTCCGGATAGAAGGTACACATGTGATAGGCGAGTTTCATACAGAGCGTCTGGATGCCGGGGAACTCCTCGATGCTGACCATGTGCTCGAAACAGAAGTCGAGAAAGTCTGTCCGCAGGTCATCCTCTTCTAATGTCAGACGCTCGATGATGTTCAGAGTGAATCAAGGGGACAGGTTTTTGAAAGAATTCGGCGAATTCACTTCAAAAACCTGTCCCCTTGATTCATCCAAAAACCTGTCCCCTTGATTCTGTTACATTATTCTAATTATTCTGATTTCTTTTCTAACCCATCTGGAGAATCTTGGGGAAAAGGTTGCATGGTATTTGTTTTTTTCTTATCTTTGCACCCAGATTGCGAAACTAATCAACCGACGATATGACAAACCAGACGAAGAGACGCAAATACGAGAAGCCCGCCATGCGGGTGTACATGCTGAATGACCGCGTTCGGCTGCTGGCCGGCAGCGGAGACGGCGGACTGGATCCGCTGAGTCCATTCAACCCGGGCAACGACCCGTTGAACCCTTAACCGAGTGTAGAACCCCTAAAACAGACAGAAGACAATGGAAACGAAGATTCACCATAGATTCAGACTCCTGGGCTTGGCCGTGCTGGGCCTCCTGACGGCCACGGCCTGCAGTAACGACGACAACACCAGCGGCGACAGCAGCATCGACGAACCCGTGCTGTCGAGCGGCATCCCATTCTCCGCCACCATCAGCGCGGCGGGCGCCGGCAGCCAGACACGCGCACTCTCTGGCCCCGACGCCTCGGACGTGATCACCGCCACATGGGCCGTGAACGAGCAGGTGGCAATGGTCTACAAGGTGGGCAGCGAGACGAAGGTGACCCCCGCCACGGTGAGCGCCGTGAGCGACGGTACCGGCGGCAAGGTGCCAGGCACCGCCACCATCACGGCGATGCTCGACGAGAACGTGACCACGGACACCCCGGTGACCCTGGTCTATCCCTATTCGGCGGTAGACCAGACCGCAGGCGACAACTTCGGCCAGGTGAAGAGCGACGTGTTTGCCCACCAGGATGGCACCATCGCCGGCATCAGCGCCAACTGCGACCTGCGCCAGGCCACGGGCACGATCACCCTCGCCACCTCTCCCGCCTCGCTCAGCAGCAACGTATCGATGGACTCACAGATAGCCATCTGGAAACTCTCGCTGAAGAAAGACGCCAGCACGGCTCTCAACGCCACGAAACTCGACATCTATTTCGGCGGCAAGACGGCCTCTGCCACACCTGCCTCCACCCCCACCAGCACGCTCTTCATGGCTGTGCCCGCAGGCGCCACAGGCCTCACCATCATCGCCAGCGACGGGACCGACTCGTATATCTACAACAAAGCGTCTGTGACCCTCGCCGCCAGCACATACTATCAGAGCACGGTGACGCTGGCCAAGCAGACCACGCGCAGCATCACGACCAGCGACGGTGAGGTGACGCTCAACGACGGCGACGTGGTGACCGGCACGGGCGGCACGAGCACACAGTTGAAGATTGCTGCTGGCGCCACCGTGACGCTGGCCGGCGTGACGAACGCGAACTTCACTACAGGTTACAAGACCGGCATTGAGTGCGCTGGCAATGCCACTATCATCCTGGCCGACGGCACAATAAACACTTTTAAGGGGAATTGGGAGAGGGCTGCCGTCTATATACCATCAGGCTCTACCCTTACCATCCGTGGCGGCGGCACGCTCATCGCCGACAACAGCGGTGCTTATGGCGCCGGCATCGGCGGTAGTTACCAGAATGACTGCGGTAACATCGTGATCGAGGGCGGTAACATCACAGCAATAGGCACTTCTGGTGCCGGCATCGGCGGCGGCAATAACCACTCCTGCGGCACCATCACCATCACGGGCGGCACCATCACCGCCACGGGTGGCGATTATGCCGCAGGCATCGGCAGCGGACATGCGGATCAAGCCGCGAACACCTGCGGCGACATCTCCATCAGCGGCTCGACGCAGGTCACCGCCACGGGCGGCGACCAAGCCGCCAGCATCGGCAGCGGATGGGCGTATCAAGCCGCGAACACCTGCGGCGACATCTCCATCAGCGGCTCGGCGCAGGTCACCGCCACGGGCGGCGCTAATGCCGCGGGCATCGGCAGCGGAAACGGGTATAGTGATGAATTAGGCAATATCTATGTCAGCAGTTGTGGCGCCATCAGCATCGCGGGCGGCACGATTGAGGCCAGGGGCGGCAATTATGCCGCTGGCATCGGCAGCGGATCGTTTGGCAAGTTCACCAGCATCAGCATCACTAAAGACATCACCAGCGTGACCGCCACCAGAAGCAATTACTCTTCCAATGCCCCCATCGGCAAGGGCAATGAAGACCAGGGCATCGGCGCAGTGACCTTCGACGGCGTGGTGATGCACAATGGCACTGGCGATGCCAAACAAGAGAACTGGGCCAAGTGGCCTGAGGATGGCGGCCCCTTCGGCGGCATACAGGTAAGGGCATCAGATTACGGCAGCAACAAAGGCAAAACCTGGACGCTGACGCCCAGTAATTAAGCGAATCAAGGGGACAGGTTTTTGGATGAATCAAGGGGACAGGTTTTTGAATGAATCCGGGGAATTCACTTCAAAAACCTGTCCCCTTGATTCTGGTCGCTTGCAAGGCAAGAACTATGAACTATGAACTTTGAACTTTGAACTGTCAAAGACTATGAACTATGCACTATGAACTATGAACTGTCAAGGCATTCTCCTCAGTTTTCCATTCTGTATGTAGACGCCGGGACGTGAAGGAGCCTGACGCAGACGGCGACCCTGGAGATCGTAGACGTCGGAACAGGAGTTGACGGTGGCTGATAGTGCTGATTGGATGCCAGTGGTGCTGACAGTGCCTTGCAAACCGTCTTTGTTGTAGTAGCCTCCCAACTGGAATGCGAGGTCATTGGTCTGTGGCTGGCCGTTGTTGTTGAAGATGATCTTGGCAGGCTGCTTGGCCGAAGAATTCTTCTGCTTGATGCCGTTCCACGTCCATTTCCACACCTTGTTGCCGTTGTCGGCTGTGCCTAAATAGGTACAGTTCACGCCAGGCCATCCCTTGGCGCCATCGGTGAAGTTGTCTTCAGGACTCTCTGACCACGCCCAACAACAGATGGTGTTGCTCCAGGTGCTGGGTGCCTCGAAGAATGCGCACACTTCCCCTTCGCTGACCACACAGAAGGCGGGAATCTGCACTTGTGGCTTCTCCTCGGGTTTGTTGCAGGTGACGGTGCGGGTGACCATGCCGGTGACGGTGCCTCCGGTGAGCAGTCCCACGGTGAGTACGGTCTGTCCAAGGGGCAACGTGACGGTGGTTCCGCTGGCTGCCTGAGGACTACCTGCTGTGGGAACAGTGCCGTCGAGGGTGTAGACCAGTCGTGCAGCGGGGTCGCTGCTCACAGCTGTCAGCACCGCCTTCTGCTCACCCTCGTAGACGCCCGATGCCAGGCTCACCCACGCAGTATTCATGGTGGTGGGCAGGTAGTAGGCATAGTGATAGCCTGAGAGGATGCGTGTCCAGCTGCCGTTGGGGGTATAGGTGCCTGCTTGCCTGCCCACGACGCACAGCAGCTGGCTGTTGGTACCCGTGGAACGCACTGAGTAATAGTCCCGATTGGTTGCCATGTTGACAGCCTCGCTCTGGTTGTGGATGCCTGCAAAGCGGCGTGCCTCGATCATGGCCTTGATCTCGGGGCGATAGGCCTGCCAGTGCTTCAGGAACACGCAGGGAGTGCCCGGCATGGCCAGCATGTAGGCATTGGCGGCGAGCGTATCCTTTCTCAGGGGGTCCTGTGCGGCATTGGATCGTTTCTCGGTATCATGGTTTTCGACGAAGGTAACAGCATACTGGCGGTAAGCGCCGTTCTGCATGCTGCTGCTGACCAGTGGCCAGTTGCCGTCGTTCTGACGACCCAGCTGCTGCCAGTCACCATTGTTGGCGGCATTGCGCACGGTATAGCGGAACTGGAAGTCGAAGGCTGCACTGGTCTTGCCCGTACCATCGATCCAGTTGCGTATGGTGTTGGTTCCGTCCCAGCATTCACCCACCGAGAACTGCGGATGCGAGCTCTCGTTATACATCTTGGTATAGCTGGCACTGTAGCCTTTGACCATGTCGTAGCGGAAGCCCACATAGCCCAGGTCGTTGAGCAGCATGTCGAGATAGGCCTTCACGCTGCGCTGCACGTTCTCACTCTTGTGGTCCAGGTCGCGCATGCCGCCCCATCCCTCGCCAGTATCCTTGTTGGGACCCACCTTCTGACCATTGCTGGCGGCCTCGTCGTCGGAACAGATGTCCTGCCAGGTCAGCTGGTAGTTCTGTCCCTGATAGGTCTCCGATGGGAAGTCGGTCCACGTCGAGACGTTCCTGCGGTGGTTCACCACCACGTCGGCAATGGTGCCCAGTCCCTTGGCCTTGAACGTGCTGATCATCGATCTCAGCTGTGCCTCCGTGCCGAAGGAGCTGTCGTAGTGGCCGTTGCCGGGAAACCAGTACAGGTCGTCATAACCCATGGATTGCGCACCGCAGTTGCCGCTTTGGGGTATCCATATCAGTGAGAACGAGCTGCTGAGGTCGTCGGCCTGTCTTTCAAGAAGCGCCCACTGGGTGTCGTCGTAGCTGTCCCAGTAGAACCCCTGTAACATCACTCCCCCATACTGCTGCGGCCATCCCTGCGACTGAGCCGCTGATCCGACGGGGCTGAACAGCAGCAACACCGCCACCAGACCGGCGACGGACAACGGTAGGTCAAAGCCAAACGATGTAAGTATTCCTCTTTTCATAAATCTGTTGTTTTTGGTTTTCAAGTGCAAAGGTAGTGAAAAAAGCCGTCTGTACAGCGGCAGACGGCTATCAATCTGACTTACGGGAAATGCAAACGTTTGCACCCTCCCTGTTTACCTTCGGGCAGGAGCACCGGCGGCATTAGGTCTGGCACCGCCGCCAGCACCACCGAAGCCGCCGCCGAAGGGGAATCCCTGCGGCTGAGGAGCTATCTCGGCATCGCCGTAGACCGATGCCTCAGCATCCTTGTCGTTGAGTTTGAACACCATGAACTTAGGATTCTTCTCGGTGCAGGGAGCCCAGACGCCACCCTTCGGACCGTTCGGGTCGCTGTACTTTGCAAAGTTGGTCCACGCTGTGAGCATCTTCTCGGAGAGATCCCAGTCGCCCTTGGCCCAGGGACGCCAGCAGTGCTTCAGCGACTTGAACACAAACCACAGGTCGCTGCTGTGGAAAGCCCCACGCAGGCGCTGGGTCACCTCTGGATGGCTCCCGTCGTCGGGCAAGGGGCGTGCAAACTCGTAAGCCCATGCCTTGCCGCCCTTCTGGGCGCGGACCTTGCAGAACTCGGCGATATTAGGAGCCATGTTGCCCATGTCGTTGAGGGTGAAACCGATCATATAAGGTACATCAGCCAAGGTGCCTTCACGGGTAGCATCGTCAAAGCTCTTCACGCTGACATAGCCATCGATCATCGGCATGAGAGGCAGTCCTCTGCGCATAAACGGCATTCCACCGCCAGCCTGCTGCCCGTCGTCGTTCACCTGGTAGTAGAGGGTAGGCAGGGCGAAGATGGTCTCAGTAGACGCCTGACGCATCTTCTGCAAATCGGTCAGACCAGCCCAATCGAACACTTTCTTGGTATTGGCCATCGCATCCTCCAAGGAGCCGCCGCTGTAGCGAGCTCCCATCATGCCACCGCCGTTGGGATTGGGGATGCTTAGTCCCTGAGCGCTCATGATGACTGCCTTATGGAACAGTCCACGGGCCAGCGGGCTTTCACACAACGTACGAACGCTTCCACCACCGGCGCTCTGTCCGAAGATGGTCACATTGCCAGGGTCACCACCAAACTGGGCGATGTTCTTCTTGATCCATTTCAAGGCTTCAATCTGGTCGAGAATGCCATAGTTGCCCGATACTTTGTTGGGGCTTTCTTCTGCCAGAAGGGGATGGGTGAGGAATCCGAAGATGCCGAGACGATAGTTGATGGAAACGAGCACGACGTCCTTGGCTCCCCACTCCTGACCATCGAACTCGGGCTCCGATCCGAAGCCCTCACGATAGCCACCGCCATGAATCCACAAGGCAACAGGCAGTTTCTTGCCCACCTGTCCGGGAGCCTTGGTCCACACATTCAGATACAGGCAGTCCTCGCTGAAGGCTGCCTCCTTGCCATAGCCCCACTCGGTATAATAGCCACCGGTGTACTGAATAGCCTGGAAGCTGGGACGTCCGAAGGTGTCGCAGATCTTCACACCCTTCCAGGGCACAACGGGCTGCGGGGCCTTCCAACGGTTCTCCCTGATGGGAGGTGCGGCATAAGGGATACCACGATAGACATACACTTCAGGATGATCATCGGCCAGTACGCCCTGGACCTGTCCACCCTCAATCGTTAACACGGGGTTTTCTGCAGCTCGTGCAGACACTGCTACCATGAGCAGAAGAGGCAAAAAAAGCTTTTTCATAAAAGATGTAATGAATTAGTTGAATAGTTGATGGTTAATTATTTTTTGTGATGTATGGATTTCGTTCTGTCTGCGGGGTCTCACCCTGTCACAGCTTTGGATTTCAGGTATTCCTGGAACCTGGGGAGGAAGACTTCGGTCACGTGGATGATCTCTTCTCCTATGTAGATGCAGTCGTTACGGTCGACCTTACGTATCTTGTCGAGGGCGACGATGTAAGAACGGTGTACCCTCATGAACTGCTGTGGGGGCAGCATCTCTTCCACAGCCTTCATGGTGAGATGGGTGATGAGCGGTTTGTTCTGACCCTCCAAGTAGAACATGACGTAGTCCTTCATGCCGTTGACGTATACAATCTGTGAGAAGGCTATCTGGCGGTATTCGCCATCAACCTTTATATAGACGGTGGTGCCTGGCTTCTGACCGCTTGCCACAGTAGGGACACTGGCAGGTGGAAGGTCGGATGAACCCTGTGGAATGTCCCTGCTCCTTAAGAACCACTCCCTGGCCTTCTCGACAGCAGCGATGAACTTGTTATAACGAATAGGCTTCAGCAGAAAGTCCAATGCCGACACCTCGTAGCTCTCGAATGCATACTCCTTGAAAGCGGTGGTGAAGACAACCTTCGTCCCTTCCGGCAACATGTGAGCCAGCTCCATGCCGTTGAGGTCGGGCATCTGGATATCAAGGAAGAGCAGCTGGGGCCGTTGTTCCTTCACGGCATTGATGGCCTCCACCGAATCGGTGAATGACGCCAACAGCTCCAGCCCCGGGGTCTTGGCGACAAACGACTCCAGCAGCCTGACAGCCAAGGGCTCGTCATCAACAATGATACAAGAGAGGTGGTCGTTCATAGCTGTAGTGTGATTCTGACGTGATACATATTGTCCTGCAGCGACTGCTCCCAGCTGTAGCGTCCGTCGTACATCAGCTCCAGGCGGCGGCGGGTGTTTTCAAGCCCTATGCCCGAGCCGCTGCGGTCCCCGTCGTCCTTGGGATAGTTGGTATTGTCGCAAGTGAAGACCAGTTGTCCGTCCGTATCCTCCAGGCTGATGTCTATCTTCGACGGACGGCTGCTGCTCACACCATGCTTGAAGGCATTTTCGATGAGCGAGATGAAGAGCAGCGGAGCAACCTCCAACTGCGAATTGTGCATGGTGAAATGCGCATTGACCTCAGTCTTGTCGCTGCAGCGCAGCTTCATCAGCGAGATGTAGTTGCGCATGAACTCCACCTCTCCCTGTATGGGCACCGTCTTCTTGTTGGTTTCGTACATGGCATAGCGCAGCAGGTCGGAGAGCTGGGCGATAGCATCCTGTGCAGCATCAGGGTCGATCTGTGTGAGGCTCGAGATGTTGTTCAGGGTATTGAAGAGGAAATGGGGATTGATCTGGCTCTTCAGCCATGCCAGCTCAGCCTCGGTGTTCTTTGCCTTCTCGTCCTGCAGCTGCTGACGTATCTGACGAATACGGATGAAATGGCGTATGCCGATGGCAATGGCGGCCATCACCAGGTTGAGCAGCATGAAAAGCAGGAATCCCGAGAAGAAGCCTATCCACATGTTCGACGTCATCTGTGCTGTCTCGGGATAGTTGTCCCTGAACAGGAAGAGATAGAAGAAGCCGTAGTTCAATCCCAGTATCAGCACCAGGTTGCAGAGTGTGAAGAGCCAGAAGCGGCGGCGGAAGAACAGATAGGGTCCCAACAGGTAGAAGTTGGCGAAATAGACCGCCAAGGGAGCCCGGAAGATTCCCCAAACCACCAGGAAGGAGGTTTTCGTCGCCTCCAGGTCCTTCGTGCTGAACAGTGTGGCCAGCGGCATGGCAAGCAGGATGAGAGCCCAAATGCCAGCCTGGACCAGGAACAACCACCAGTCTTTTTTCTCGATCTTCTTCATACCGACGGCAAAGTTAAGCATTATTTTTCAAACAGCCAAATTACTCTGACAGAAGTTTCGGAAGTTCTTTGCAAGGCCTCCGCAAAGCGTCTGGTTTCTCTTACTTTGACAGTGTGGCTCTCTTGCTTGAAGAGAGCCACTGACTTGCTTGAAGAGAGCCACTGTCTTGCTTGAAGAGAGCCACCGTCGTGCTTGCACCCTCCGATAGAAATAGCACAGTGCATGACGAATGCAACGTTTATTATGGCATTGTAGCATTCCCGCTGCCGGTACTGCCCGAACCTACGCTATTGAGTATCTCACCCTGCGACTGCTGCTCGATGAAGTCGTTCTGCACGCGGCTGGTGTGCTGCTTGCTCATCACCTTTGAATTACCGAAGGTGTAACTCACGGTGAAAGTAACACCGTAAATCGGCACTTTGATGCTAGTATGACTGGTGAAGTCCTTACCGCGGCTTTCGGTGTCGATGTTCAGCTTACCGCCTTTGTTAAGACCCGTCAGCCCCGAAATACTCAGGTTCAGCTTGTCGTTCAGCAGCGACTTCGACAGACTGGCAGTGAGCAGGTTAAAGCCTCCTGTCCATCCCTGCAGGGTGTAGCTTTTGGTCGAGGTGATGGCAAAGGCACTGAGCTTCAGGTCCCAAGGCAGCGTCTGTTGCACACCCATCATGGCATTGCCAGTCCATCCGCTATTACTCTGTGCAAGTGCATTGCTACGCAGGTCGGTGTAGTTCAGACCACCGTTGAGGAAAAGGCGGGTGTTGGAAGTCAACAGATAATTCACATAGGCATTCACGCCTGTCTGATGGCTTTTCACCACGTTGCCGTAGGTGGTGTTCAGCAGATTCTGACTGTCGTAGAAGCTGTACTGCGAGATGGCGTTGTCGGTGAAGTTATGATGCAGGTTCAGATTAAGCATCAGCGTCGGAGTGAACAGGTTGTACACCAACGACACATTGTGAGCCTTCTCCACGTCAAGGTCGGGGTTGCCATAGGTCAGTGCTATAGGATTGGTCTTGTCCACATAGGGGTTGAGGTAAGAGATACCCGGCCGCGAGATACGCATGTTGTAGGTCATTCCCAGGTTACTGCTGCCACCCAGGGTATAGCTGAGACTGGCTGTGGGCACCAGGCTTCCGTAGCTTGTGCTGAAGTCATGGCCGTTACCTAAATGATATTCCACGTCCTGCCAGGTATACTCGTAACGCAGTCCGGCCTTCGCACTGAAGTCATTCCATCTGCCGCTGTACTCGCCATAGCCGGCAAGGATGCTGTTCTTGAACTCATACTCCGAGCTGGACGAAGCATCGTAAACATTCTCCAGGTAGTACTTCGAATCCGATGTAGCATCGTGCAGCTGGAGCTTGCTGCCCAGGCTCAGCGTCTGTCCGGTGGCAATGGGCAGCGTATAGTCCAACTGGAAAATATGGTTGGTGGTCTTATCCTTGTTCTCAGAGTAACGGTCTGTCAGATCGAGCACTCCCGAGGGAGTCAGGAAGTCGTTGGTCATCTTGGTGGTGGCGGGGCTGTAGTTCAGCTGATAGGTGAGTGCCAGCGAGTGAGTATGCTCCTGATTGAAGAACCGCTGATAATCCACGCTGCCGCTGAACGATGTACGCGAGTTTTTCATGTCTGTGGTGCTGCCATAGCCGAAATTGCTGCCTGCACCGCCCATGGTTGTCATGGAGGTTCCCTGGCTCTTCATCGACAGGCTGTTCAGCGAAGCCGTGGCATTAATAACGCTCATGGAGTCGATCTGATAGCCCAGCGTCAAGCTTCCCATGGTGAAAGGCGTCTTCACATCGTTGTCGGAGGTCATCACCTGACTCATGCCGCTGTCCTGCAGCTGCTCCATCTCCGTCGTGGTGTTACCGGGCTTGTTGTAGCTCGTCATCACATTGGCGCTATAGGTCAGTTTGTCCTGCTGTCCGTTCACGAATACACTGCCGCCCAGCTGCCTGTTGCCAGCCGAAGCGCGTACCGTTCCATTCATGCCATTCATGCTCTGAGCTGCCATGGGGTTCTGCTTGTTCATGATGATATTCAGCACGCCGCCGGCACCCTCGGCATCGTACTTCGCACCGGGATTGGTGATTACCTCAATGTTCTTCACCATGGAAGCCGGCATACTCTTGAACACCATCGAGGGGTTGCTCGAGAACATCACGTTGGGCATTCCATCTACATAAACCTTGAACGACGACGATCCGTTCACGGTAATATTGTCCTGGCCGTCCACCGTCACCATAGGCACCTTGCGAAGCATGTCGAGCACCGTGTTCGACTTGGCATCCTCGTCCTCGCTCACCTTGTAGGTCATCTTGTCGGCCTCCATCTTCACAAGGCGTTTCTGGTGAACCACCGTCACGCCTTCAAGGTCTTTCGACCATGTCACACTGTCAGTGCCCAGGCTGTCGACCCGGGCCTGACCCATCATCACTGCCGGCACCAGGGCCAGCACCATCATCACTGAAAATCTTCTTACCTTGTTAAATGAAAGATTTCCGTTCTGTGAGTTGCCATTCTGATAGCTTGTCTCACTCTTCATTACTTTCTTCATACCTATTATTATTTGTCTTTGCTTTTGTTCGAATCATTTTCGAGTGCAAAGATAAGGTAAGAATCAGTACCAAGCAAGAAACTTTCGACGACTTCCCGGTATTTTTTCGACCACTTCCCCTGCCGCGTTATCTCCCCGCGTTCATTCTGATGGAATCGGCGACCTGTGGTCCGTTGTTCTGCCAGCTGTTACCTGGGCCGTTGGCGTTCTGCAGGAACTTCTCTGAAGGAGTCCAGTTGTTTCGCACGGTGATGTTGCTGGATCCCTCGTCGGTATAGAGGTAGAACCAGTGATCGGGATCGTGAACATAGGAGGGTCGTGCTATGTCGCGCACCACGTTGTCGGAGATGACGGTTCCGGGTTGGTTACCGAGGGTGTAGATGCCAGCACAGTCGTACATGTGTCCTGCATAGTCATAGATGAGGTTCGCATGCACTAGATTGTCTCTCATGCCTATCAGGTCACGATTCCACCCCCATCCCAGCGAGATGGCGGTGTAAGGGACGTGGTGAATGGTGTTATGGTCGATGGTGACAGCAGCCACATATCCGGCTGCAATGGCCACGCATCCCCAGTCCTCGTTGGCTATGTCGTGGAAGAGCGACCGTTCTACGGTCTGCCCGGTGCACAGCTCGCGGAAGTCGGTGGGTGCATAAGGAAGGTGGGTCTCGAGGCCTTCGGGCGAGAAGGAACCTATGACGAGAGCGTTCATGGCTATGTCGGTGAAGGTGCAGCGTGTGACGTCACCGCCCTTGCAGCCTTCGACATAGTCGAGTCCCGAGCCGCCGAGGTGCTCGAAACGGCAGTCGCGGAAGCAGATGTTCTCCGTATGTCGCAGCTCCACGGCGGCATCGGCACGTCCGAGCCAGCCCTGATTGTCAAGCTTGTGGTTGTTGGGACGGTCGATCTGAGGACGCAGTTTGTAGGCCTCTACCAGGTACATGCCTGCCTGCAGGGGCACGTGTCCCTGCTCCGACGGACGCATCCAGGTGGTGTGGCTGAAGGTGACGCCACGGATGGTGATATTACGGACAGGCCGCTCAGCGGTGCCGATGAACTCGACAAGGGTCTCGAGCACGGGAACCACGGCAGCACGCCCGCGGTTCATCTGCCCAATCCTGTCGCTGTCACGGGGCAGGTAGTAGAGTTTCTGCTGGCAGATGTCGTGATACCACTCGCCAGGCTCATCCAACAACTCGCGGGCATTGGTGAGGTAGAAGGGCGAGGGATGGCCTGTATTGGGCGTCATAGGCGACGGCCACGGGTGGTCGAACTGGATGCGTGCTTCGGGGTCGTGGAAGCGCACTGCCACGGAGTCGCCCTGGGGGGTGAGCGACTTGATGCGCAGGTTACTGACACACCACATCTCATGAAGCACAAGCTCCGGGAAGGGGGCATTCAGAATGGAGAATTTGGAATTGGCGACAGCAGCCTTGGGAATCCAAAGCACCTGGTTGCGCTTGTCGTAAGTCAGTATGCGGTGCATCTGCTCGAAGTCCTGTACGTCGCGTGCTCTCTGGGCCTTTGCGCCGTTCACCCACAGCTGGCGGAAGTCAACGGGACGTCCGTTGAAGCAGGGCACATCGGCCACGTAGAACCTGCCCTGTTTCCTCCAACTGTGAAGGGGGAGCCCGCCGGAGATCACGGCACCGTCACCTTCTATGCTGAGCCCGCTGTCCTCTGGCCGCAGCCGCAATGGTTCGTAAAGATGATAGGTGCCGGCTGCCAGGCGAATGGTCACCTCGGCAGCCTGCCCTGTTCGCCGCAGCTCACGTGCGCGGCGGATGGCATCGGTGAGCGACGAGTCGGGTGTGACGTGCAGCACCGTTGCCGCCAGACACGGGGTCATGACGGCAAGGAACACAATGGCCAGGAGGGGTCTCTTCATAGTCTTTATAGATGCTTATTTTTGCTGGCGTTGCTTCTCGGTCTCCTCGCGCAGGTGCTTGTAAAAACGGTCAACGAAATCTATCTGGTCACGGTTGGGACGCATGATGAGCGAGGCACCATAGCTGAACTGCATGGTGGTGGGCTTGGTATCGTCGAACGACGGCCAGTAAGGCAGACCCTTGCCGTTAGGATTACAGGTCTTGGCGAAGTTCACCCAGTACTGTTGGATAATCTCTGCCACAGCCGACTCACATGGATATTTCTCGGGCTGTGTGAGGAACTCACCGTTGAGATAAAGTATATCATCGGCATGAGCCACGCCACAGCGGTGCGGGTCCTGCGAGAAGCTGCGCTTGGAAGGCTGGCTGAGGAAAGCGGCATAGGCAGGACTCTTGCCGGTCTTGGCCTGCAGACTCACCCATGCGTAGCTAGGCCATGCAAAACCCATGTCACGGAAAGCATCGGCATTGCCGTGCCACGCCTCGTCGTCGGTATTGCCGGGATAGACCTTCAGCGCCTCGTCGGCATAGGAGCCGAAGATGCTTCTGACAGACTTCTGATAGTCGGCAGCCTTGATGTTACCTGGAGTGAACAGTGCGCCTTCGTCGCTGTTGGTCATGACAATGACGGGAACGTCGTTATACTCGCCGCGTTCGTAGAGCCGGTACTGGTCGTCCATAATGACATAGCCGTCGACACAAGGCCAGAAACCGCCAAAGCCCACATTGCTGCCGCACAGGTCCATGGCATCCATCTTGCGCAGCTGCTTCAGCGACTTCTTCTTCAGATGCTTCTGGAAGGCCAGTCCCTGCTGCTCGGCACCTTTCTGCGAGGCATCAACGCCCAAGGTGCGTGCCTGGTCGCGCCAAGGTGCAAACGACCCGCCGCTCTGACTAATGCAGGCACGGAAGAGCCCCTTGGCCAGTGGTGAGCCGCAGAGCAGGCTGCAGCTGATGGCACCGGCACTCTCGCCGAAGATAGTGACCTTCGTGGGGTCGCCGCCAAAGCTGGTGATGTTGCGCTGTACCCACTGCAGGGCAAAAATCTGGTCGAGCAGGCCATAGTTGCCCGAGTGTCCGTCCTTCGATTCCTTGGTGAGTTCCGGATGGGCCATGAATCCCAGAGCTCCGGTGCGGTATTCTATGCTGACGATGACTACGCCACGCTGAGCCAGCAGCCGCCAGAGGTCACCGCCGTAGTGCTCGGTCTGGAACCCGCCGCCGTGTATCCATACCATCACGGGCAGACGGTCGTTGACAGAGGTGGCTGGGGTGGCTATGCCCAGGTACAGGCAGTCTTCACTCATCATGTCGGCAGTACGGCCGGGACGAGTAGGCTGCGGAGGAAGGGGTCCGAACTTGTCGGTCTTCAACACGCCTTCCCAGGCCTTGGCGGGCTGCGGGGCTCGCCAACGCAAATCGCCTACAGGCGGTGCTGCATAGGGAATGGCTTTAAATACGGCGAGCTGACCTTCGAGTACACCCTCCACATCGCCCGTTTCGACATGGGTCTTCACAAGGGGTTGCCCCTGGGCATCCACGGCCGTCAGCATGGCGCAGAATGTCAGGACAAGAAATGAGACAAGACAGATACTTTTTTTCATAAGACAACAGTTATAAGTTTTTTTACGTACATCAAAGATATCAGTGGCTCTTGGTCCACGAGACTTTCAGACGATGGAGCATGGTGGTAGACTCACCACACGACCCTGTGTGCTGAATATATATGCCGCCGCTGCTGCTGGGGTGGACGGAGGCAGAGAGGTCGACGCTATGAGGCAGGCTGCTTTCCTGCGGGCGAGGAGTGGCTGTCTCCACATGGGCTGTGAACAGACTGCCCGAGACAGCAAGGCTGATGGTGCAGCCAGTACGATAGCAGGTGGAGCTGATGGCGTCAGAGAGGGGGGTGACCTCTCCTTGACGATACTCCACGAGATAGAAATCCACGGCCTTGGCGTGCTTGGTGGTGCGGATGATACGCAGACCATAACCCGTGAGTGTCCGGGTGTCGAACTTCAGACATACATCCATATACTGACCTGTGGCAGAGCCGAATCCCTGACCTGCGGTCTTCGTGGGATCGACCTCCAGCTTGAGGCTCATGTCGCCATAGCCCTCCTGACGTTCGACGGGTGTGTACATCAGCCTTGCACCGCGCTGCGCCTGGAGCAGTCCCTTACCGACGGCGCCATTGAATCCTTCGCCATATTCCCACATGGGTTTCCGAGAGTCAAACGACCAGGGAAACTCTGCCGTGTCAGCAGGCTTGTGGCCGTCAACCGTCCAAAAACCAGGCAGTCGTTCCGACTGCCAGTCGCAACAGAAATGACTGAAATCCATGTCCATCAGACCGGCATTTCTAACCTGAAGGGGTTTTACTACCGGCCACGGAGCCACAGCCTCGCATTCCTCGCCCGCCTCACTACGGGTGGACTGAGGACGGATGCGTGCGCTCAGAACGTGACCGATTTCACCGTCGGTCAGTTCTATCTCCTTGCCTGTGGCGAAAGGTATCATGGCACCTGCTTCGGAAGCTTTCCCGACAACATTGGCCGACTTATACCAGACAACAGTCGACACGTCGCCGACTTTCTTCAGTTGAAGGGCATAGTCAAGAGTGGCACAACCGTTTTTTATCTGTATTTCCGGTTTCCGTACGAAGGTAGGCGGAGGTAGCGGCGTGGGATTGACCGTCAGACGGCAGGCCGCTTCGCGACCATCGGCTGTTGTGGCGATGAGACAGAAGGCGGCAGACTCCTCAATGTCGGAGGCTGGAGTAACGATGACAGTGTCAACACCTTTCTGCAAGAGGGAGAGGTACTGCTCAAAGCCCTTTTCCACATGCCAACTGACAGGCTCTCCCGTCGAGAGACACACGGTGTCCTTGCCAGCCTGAAGAGTGGCCTCGTGACGGCTGATGGCCAAAAAGGGTGGAACAGAAGCCGCGTAATCGTCAAGCATGACAGTGTTTTGTGCCTGGCGGCTGCCAATGACGTAAGGCTTGCCGTTCAACGTAAAGTTCTTCTGGTAGCAACGTAGCCAGGGTTGCGGATAGGCCGTCCAGCCGAGATAGATACTGTCGGAAGGAGCATGGTAACGACAGTCAACAACTGTTACCGGTCCACCCTGCTTGCAGAAAAACATCTCACGGTTCTGACCCATGACGTAGAAGTCGCAGTCAACGAACATAGCTCCTGCGCCGAAAGTGCTCCAGAAGGGTTTCTGCCCATAGAGACCAAAGGTACAGTGGCGGTAAATGGCGGTGCCGTTCAAGGCATCGTCGGTACACTCGAAGTGACAACTGTCGTAACGCGAATGGCGCGCGCCGTTCAAGGGATTAAGGTTCAGACGGCTGATGAATCGCACATTACGTGCTGTGAGCGAGTCACCGTGAACATAGCCAACATGGGCTTGGGTAATGACATCACTGCGCTTCTTCCTGGACAGCTCCGGTCTGAGTGTGTAGTCAAGGTCTACATTGCAGAAATTGCCCATGGTGAGATTCTCCACCGAAAGACTGCTGACGTGGAAATCAAACATGGTGAAGTTGCCCACAGCCCCTTGTGTCTGTCCGCGCTGCGAAGCCAGTACCACCTCATGGGCATCGGCAGAAAGCCCCACCAGACGAAGCTGCCTGGCAGTGACAACCAAGCCGAAAGGCTCGCGTCCGTTCCTGCCTGTGACAACGGCGGGTGTATCAGGATTGTCGATCCAGTAGACCCACGGCTTGATATAGAGCGTGCAGCTGTCGCCGAAATGGGCGGCTGCTTCCTGAAAGGTTGTGTAAGTGAAGGGGCGGGAAGAAGCCTCGGCAGGAGTGAGTGAACCGTCGAGAAGCAGATGACGGGCGTCAAGGGTCAATGGCTGCTGAGCGGCAACAGGACAAACGGATGCGCTCTGCAGCAACAAAGGTACAAGCCACGCCCAGAGCAGGGCACTCCGCAGGGTGTTCATTTCTTTGCCTTATAGATCACCTTGTTGGCTCCGCTGGTAATCTTCAGGGCATCGGGATGCTCTGCAATATAAGAGTCGATGTGGCGCACACGCTTCTGCTCGAGTATTTCGTCCACCGCAATAAGGATACCGGTCTCTTCCACGTCGCCAAAGCCGTAGTTAATGGCAGTGCCGAAGAGTTTCATAGTGGGCGACAGGCTCATGTATGCATTTACAAGCGGCGGGATGTTATAGCCCAGTTTGCGGATTTCGCGGTTCAGGATCTTATAATCGTCCTTGAAACTGTCTTCACAGAACAGTCTCTTCAGTTCCTCCTCGTCGGCTTCAATCTGCAGCGGGTGCAGAGGGATGATCAGGTTCTCCTTGTCATCGAAATGCTTCTTGAGGAAATAAAGTATCATGTCACGGCCTTTACGGATGTAGCTGGGATACATGGTCATCTTTCCGAAGAAATAGCGGACGTTGGGTTTGATGACGGTCAAGGCCCCTAAGCCGTCCCAAAGGTTATCGAGTGCAAAGAGGCTCTTGGCTCCCATGCGTGAGCTTTGATAGGGCAGGCTCACGAAGGAACGTCCCAGCTCAATGGTATAAGGCATGTATTCTTCAAGGAACTTCTTGGAGAAATGGAACATATGGCTCGTAGCCAGGATAGGCTGTCCCTTATCGTCAAGTTCCCAGTCGGTACCCAGCAGGTAGCGGTAGCCGCCGATGATTTCCTCTTCCTCGGGATTCCATACAATGAGCTGCTTATAGCAGTTCTCACAGATATCGAACTCATCGATGTCGGTTTCCTTGCCCGTGCCGCCGCCAGCCTCACGGAATGCAATCTCGCGCAAACGACCTATCTCGAGCATCACGTTCGGAGAATCGTGCGCCGTAATGACGTATATTTCGTTATTGCTCTTATTGGTCATACGGAGCTGCTTGTCAGGGGTCAGCTCGCTCTTCAGAACATCTTTCGCTATGGGGGCAATAATTGGTTGTTCCATGCTTTATTGTAGGTATTTGTAGTTTTGGGGCTATATGTGATATGACAGTTTTAAAGTTCATAGACGCGATCCTTCACCCATTGCGCCCACTCAGCAGGCGTCTTGCTCTTGTCGAAGGTCTGCCAGGGTATGGGCTTGCCGAAACTCACATGGAATGTCTTGTGGACGTTCTTGTACATCTCGTCGACCAGGAACAGCATGGCAAGGTTGAACGGCAAGAAACGGTCAGAGAAATTGGCCAGCCGATAGAAGAAATTGGAGTTCTGGCCACTGAAGTGAATGGGCACGACGTCACGCTGGTACTCCACACTTTTGGAGATGAATGTCTTTGTCCAGGGGATGTCACGTATCACCCCATTCTTGCGGCGGGAACAGAGACCGGCCGGGAACATGAGCATGTGGTTCTGACTCTCGAAGCCGGCCTTCACCATCTGCGGGAAGTCACGGCTCTGCTTGCCGGTCTTGTTGATGGGGATGCAGACGGGTGCCAGTCCAGGCAGATTCATCAGCAGGTCGTTCACCAGGTAACGGAAACGGCTGTCGTAGCGCCGACCGATAATGGCTCCCAAGGCAACGCCGTCTTCTCCTCCCAAAGGATGATTGGAAACGAAAGTGTAGAGCCGACCATCGTCTTTCGGAGGCAGGTTCTCCTCGCCTTCCAGTTCCAAGGTCATGTCAAGATAGCGAACACACTCCTCCAGCCAGGGGGTTCCTTCTTTGTCGCGTGACTCCCAAAGGAAGGCATTCACCCTGTCCTGATGAACGATATGCTTCAGCCACGACACCAGTGGTCCTGGTATCCAACGGGCTTTTGAACCCAGCTTTGACTTGATGATGCTGTCAATATCGATGGTTTTCTCCGTAACGGTTGCCATTTTTCTACTTTTATTCGCTAACAACGTGCAAAAGTAACACAAATCTTTTGAAAACCGAACAATTTGAGCAAAAAAGTGCATTGCAGTGAGAAAAAACATGCCTGCTACAGCCAAAAACTGTCAGTACAAAGGCAGTTTTCATACGTCTATCATATATATGGAAAAGGTATTAAGGATTTTTGTTCTATGGGTGTTGGCAGGACTGCTGATACCGGAAACAGTGATGGCACAGCAGCGCTATCAGGTGGGTGTGTGCGATTGGATGATACTCAAACGACAGAAACTGGGAGCGTTTAACCTGGCACGCCAGCTGGGATGCGACGGTATTGAATTGGACATGGGCGGACTCGGACAGCGGGAGCTGTTCGACAACAAGCTGCGCGATCCGCAGGAGGCAGCCCACTTCAAACATACTGCCGACAGCCTCGGCATCCAGGTGGGAGCAGTGGCCATGAGCGGATTCTATGCCCAAGACCTGACGAAACGGGACAATTACCTCGCCCTCGCCGAGGACTGTTTCAACACAATGGACAGGATGGGAGGTGTAAAGACGGCCTTCCTCCCTCTCGGAGGCTGTGGCAACGACTGGACAACCGACAAGGCGAAACGCAGTGCCGTCGTCAAACGCCTGCACGACATCGGTGAGGCTGCCAAGGCTCGCGGGAAACGGGTTGGCATCGACACCCCACTCGATGCGAAGGGAAACCTGCGACTGCTGAAGGACATCGGCAGCGAAGGCATCGCCATCTTCTATAAGTGGCAGACCATTTCGGAAAACGGATGGGACATTGCCAGCGACATGAAGAGGCTCGGTGCCAGGAACATCTGCGCCATCCATGCCTCCAACACCGACAGGGTGTGGCTGCGGAACGACTCTACCCTCAACGTGCCGCTCATCAAGAAGACCCTCGACGAGATGGGTTGGAAGGGATGGCTTTTCGTGGAACGCAGCCGTGACGTAAAAATGGTGAGGAACGTCAAGATGAACTACGGCGCCAACGTCCATTTCCTGAAAGAGATATTCAACTCCTATCCCGAGGCCGAGGTCAGGCTTGACAGCGCCGGCCGCGATGCCGACTACGTGAAGACCATCTTGGAACGTTCGCGGAAAGCAACCGACGAGCTGGGCATCACCTGGACGCCCTTGGGACAGAACGTGCTGAACATCATCAGCAACCGCTATTTCCAGCTGAACGACATCTATGCTGAGCGCGACTCCGTCAAGAAGACCGACAAGAGACTGGCTGAGGCACAATGCGACTCCAAGCTCTACCGTTCGCATTTCGGATTCCTGGCCAACCTGTCGATGTATCTGAAACCGGCAGAGGTGGAAAAGGTAAAGGATGTGATGACCTTCAACGTGGTGAAGGTCACCTATGACGCTCAGTGCGACATGATTCCTACGCTGAAGGACGAGGAGAAGCAGCAGATCATGACCTGGCTCATAGAAGCCCGCGAGCTGGCCATCGACGCGGAAAGCTCCAAGAAGAAACATGAAGTGTTCGGCAAATACAAGGGCCGCATCAACAACTACCTGGCAAAGCGTGGCTACGACCTGACCAAGGAACGCGAGGAATGGTACAAGCGCGTAAAGGCAAGAGGAGGTGAACTGTGAGAAGTGTTATATGGAAAAACAAGGCATAAGAAACATGAACGAAGAGACAATAGCCATCAAGACTGTGAAGGTATCAAGTATTTCGCTTTTTTACCTTTTCACCTTTTTATTCTTATCATTACCTGCACAGGCGCAGGAAAGAGGCCTGACGGATATGGGCCTGAGCCAGCAGGCAAAAATGAAGAATACCCCCCTGGGCGCCGTCAAGTGGACAGGAGGCTTCTGGGGAGACCGCTTCAATGTGTTGAGCCACACCACCATCTGGGATATGTGGAACACATGGGACACCCCTTGGGAGACGCTCGACGAGAAAGGTGCCCACGGCAGCAATGGCTTCCGCAACTTCGAAGTGGCAGCAGGCACGGTGCAAGGCAAGCATCACGGCCCTCCTTTCCATGACGGCGACATGTACAAATGGTTAGAAGCCTGCGCCACCGTCTATGCCATCAGCAAAGACCCGAAACTCGACGCCCTGATGGACAAGTTCATCGAGCAGGTAAGGCTTTCCCAGCGTAACGACGGATATATCCATACGCCGGTGGTCATCAGCGAACGCAATGCCGGCATCGACTCACATTCCGGCGACAACACCAATATAGGCATCGAGATAGGCAACGACCACAAGAAAGCTTTTGCCTCGAGACTGAACTTCGAGACCTACAACCTTGGACATCTCATGACAGCAGGCATTGTCCATAAGCGCGCCACTGGCAAGACCACCCTTTTCGAGTGCGGACGAAGAGCCGCCGACTTCCTCTACAACTTCCTGACCAACGATGCGGCTGAGCTGTCACGGAACGCCATCTGTCCCTCTCACTACATGGGGGCTGCCGAGATGTACCGCGAGACCGGCGACGAGAAATATCTCACCCTGGCCAAAGGGCTCATCGCCATCCGCGACTCCGTCACCAACGGCGAGGATCACAACCAGGACCGCCACAAGCTGCGCGACCAGTACGAGGCGATGGGACACGCCGTACGTGCCAACTACCTCTATGCCGGCGTTGCCGACCTGTATGCCGAGACAGGCGAAGAGCAGCTCATGAAGAACCTCTCCGCCATCTGGGACGACATCGTGCAACACAAGATCTACATCATGGGAGGCTGCGGCGCACTCTACGACGGAGTCTCGCCCGACGGCACCACCTACGACCAGCCCAGCATCCAGCAGATACATCAGGCCTACGGACGACAGTTCCAGCTGCCACAGGAGGCAGCCCACAACGAGATCTGTGCCCAGATAGGCATGCTGCTCTTCTCATGGCGCATGTTCCAGACCACCGCCGACAGTAAGTATGTCGACATCATCGAGAACGAACTGTATAACGGCATCCTTTCCGGCATCTCACTCGACGGCAAGGACTATTTCTACACCGAGGCGCTGCGCCGCACTGCCGAGTTCCCCTATACCATGCGATGGCCTAAGCAGCGCCAGCATTACATCTCATGCTTCTGCTGCCCGCCCAACACCACGCGCACCCTCTGCCAGACACAGGAATATGCCTATGCCCAGAAAGGCTCTTCGCTGTGGGTGAACCTCTACGGCAACAACACGCTTACCACCAAGGACCTCGTCGTGGAACAGACCACTGACTATCCGTGGGACGGAAAGGTGACGCTGACGTTCAAGAAGGTGAAAGACTGCCAGTCGGTGATTCTGCACATACCCGACTGGTGCGACGAATACACCATCTCCGTCAATGGCGAGGACCTGGGCCACCATCCCTCGGGCATCGTGAACCGCAAGTTCAAGAAAGGAGATGTCATCGTGGCCGACTTCAAGATGCGTCCCCGACTGATCGAGGCCAACCCCCTTGTCGAGGAAGCCAGGAACCAGGTGGCAGTCAAGCGCGGACCCATTGTCTATTGTCTGGAAGGACAGGACATCGAGGGCGGTCACCGCATCAGCGACATAGCCATCCCTGCCGACATTCAACTGAAGGAGGTCAGGATGGAAATTGCCGGCCATTCCTTTACGGCTCTCGAGGGCGAAGCCTGCCTGTACGGCAATCAAAAATGGGACAACCACACACTCTATCGTGAAGTCTCCTCACAACCTGCCAAGAAAGTCAGGATTCGGCTTATACCTTATTATGCCTGGGACAACCGTGGCTATCAGGACATGTCCCTGTGGCTGAACCTGGCCCCTTGATTCCTGAGGTTCTCCAAACGTAAAAAAGATATAAAAGAAAGCAGGTAAGGTGGGTTTTCGGATTATTTTTATTACTTTTGCAGTCTGTTCCGTCAGACTGCTGTCAGGAGGCGGGATGGAAGACGCTTTGTGCGAATAACTTTTTAATGATATAAAAAAAACAAACTATGGATCTTTTAAGTCAAATTGTTGCGCGTGCTCAGTCGAACAAGCAGCGCATTGTGCTCCCCGAGGCAACCGAGGAGCGTACACTTCGTGCAGCCGACAAGGCTCTGGCTGATGAACTGGCAGACATCATCCTGCTGGGTAATGTGGACGAGATCAACAGGCTCGCTGCCGAGTGGGGTCTGCAGAACATCGGAAAGGCCACCATCATTGACCCGCTGACCTCGCCGAAGGCTGAGGAATATGCCGAGAAGCTGGCCGAGCTGCGCAAGAGCAAGGGCATGACCATTGAGCAGGCCCGCGAACTGGTGAAGAACCCGCTCTACTACGGTTGTATGATCATCAAGACCGAGGGTGCCGACGGCCAGATCAGCGGTGCCCTGTCGACCACTGGCGACACCCTGCGTCCAGCCCTGCAGATCATCAAGTGCCAGCCCGGCATCACCTGTGTCAGCGGCGGCCTGCTGCTGATCTCGAAGCAGAAGCAATATGGCGAGAACGGCGTGCTGGTGGTTGCCGACGTGGCTGTCACTCCCATGCCCGACGCCGCCCAGCTGTCGCAGATAGCTGTCTGCACGGCCCAGATGGCGCGTGCGGTGGCAGGATTCGAAGATCCCCGTGTGGCCATGCTGAGTTTCTCGACAAAGGGCTCTGCCAAGCACGAGGTGTGCGACAAGGTGATTGAGGCCACCCGTCTGGCAAAGGAACTCGACCCGACGCTGAAGATTGACGGTGAGCTGCAGGCCGATGCCGCCCTCGTTCCGTCAGTGGGTGCAAAGAAGGCTCCCGGATCGGACATTGCCGGCAAGGCCAACGTGCTGGTGTTCCCGAACCTCGAGGTGGGCAATATTGCCTATAAGATGGTGCAGCGCCTGGGCGATGCCATTGCCATCGGTCCGGTGCTCCAGGGCATTGCACGTCCGGTGAACGACCTGTCACGCGGCTGCTCGGTGGATGACATCTACTATATGATCGCCATCACGGCCTGCCAGGCTATGGACGCTAAGAAATAAAAAGAATCAAGGGGACAGGTTTTTGAATGAATTCGGTGAATTCACTTCAAGAACCTGTCCCCTTGATTCCATTCGGTTTCCTTATATATAATATGTTCGAGAAATGAAGATTTTAGTTTTAAACTGTGGTTCGTCCTCTATCAAGTACGCACTGTACAACATGGACGACAAGAGTGTGATGACCAGTGGCGGTGCCGAGCGTGTGGGCTTGGACGGCTCGTTTGTGAAGGTAAAGCTGGCTAACGGTGAGAAGAAGCAGATCATGCACGACATACCTGAGCACACCGAGGGTGTGAAGTTCATCTTCTCCCTGCTGACCGACCCTGAGATTGGTGTGATCAAGAGCCTTGACGAGATAGACGCCGTGGGTCATCGGATGGTGCATGGCGGCGAGAAGTTCAACAAGTCCGTCATCCTCACCGACGAGGTGCTGAAAGAGTTTGAGAAATGCTCGGACCTGGCTCCGCTGCACAACCCCGCCAACCTGAAAGGTGTGAATGCCGTGAAGGAGCTGATGCCCGGCCTGCCCCAGGTAGGTGTGTTCGACACCGCGTTCCACCAGACCATGCCGCCGAAGGCCTTTATGTATGCCATTCCCTACGAGCTGTACGAGAAGTACGGCATCCGTCGCTATGGCTTCCATGGCACCAGCCACCGCTATGTGTCGGCCCGTGCCTGTGAGTTCCTGGGCATACCTGCCGAGGGTACGAAGATGGTGACCTGCCACGTCGGCAATGGTGGTTCCATTGCAGCCGTGGTGGACGGCAAGTGTATCGACACCTCCATGGGCCTTACACCGTTGGAAGGACTGGTGATGGGAACGCGTGCCGGCGACATCGACGGCGGCGCAGTGACGTTTATCGAGAAGAAGCTCGGCCTGGATGCCGACGGCATGTCGAACCTGCTCAACAAGAAGAGCGGCGTGGCAGGTCTGACAGGCGGTTCCAGCGACATGCGCGACGTGGAGAATGCCGCGAAGAACGGTGACAAGCGCGCCAAGCTGGCTCAGGACATGTATTTCTATCGCATCAAGAAGTATATCGGTGCCTATGCTGCTGCCATGGGCGGTCTCGACGTGGTGGTGTTCACCGCCGGCGTGGGCGAAAACCAGGTGAGCATGCGCTCAGAGGTGTGTAAGAACCTGGAGTTCCTGGGCATCAAGTTCGACGAGGAGAAGAACAAGGTGCGCGGGGAGGAGGCTGTCATCTCTGCCGATGACTCGAAGGTGAAGGTTGTGGTCATTCCTACCGATGAGGAGCTGATGATTGCCACCGACACCATGAATCTGCTATAGAATCAAGGGGACAGGTTTTTGGATGAATCAGGGGGACAGGTTTTTGAATGAATTCGGGGAATTCACTTCAAAAACCTGTCCCCCTGATTCATCCAAAAACCTGTCCCCTTGATTCTATAATAGCGTATTTCATCAGAGCGAATTTAGCCAAGCGTTCATGTCGTCTTTATTCGTAAATGTGACACCTTTACCCTCAGCAATCTCTTTCTCTGCCTTATCCACACGGGCAAAGAACTCTTCTTTAGTAAGGAGAGTCGGGTCAGCCTCTTTCTCAGCAACGAGCTTGCGCAAGTATTTTGTAGCCCGTTTTAGCAAGTTCTCGTCTTCTGCGATGATGCTCATGTTCCGAAGCATCTCGGCATTAAGTTGCATTGTTGTCATACTTACTATATTTATTCTGCCTGCAAAAATAAGCATAAAATCTGAAACGACAAAATAAAACTGAAAAAACATAATGCTATGAATGAATCGGACACCCGTTTGCACAAGATTGATCCGAAGCTGAAAGCAGCCGGTTGGGGTGTGACAGAAGGCAGTCGCATCACCACCGAATACACCTTCACACGGGAAAAATCAGCCGTTCGAAGAAAGGCAAGGTCAAGAAGGCCGACTATGTGCTGATATACCGTGGTGTGAAGCTCGCCGTCGTGGAAGCCAAGAGCGACGAGATGAGCTACAGCGAGGGTGTGGCGCAGGCCAAGGAGTATGCCGACATGCTGGGCATCCGATACACCTACGCCACCAACGGCGATGAAAGAATCAAGGGGACAGGTTTTTGGATGAATTCCCCGAATTCATCCAAAAACCTGTCCCCTTTTATTAGTTATTTCTCGAATAGTATTATCTGTTTTCAACGAGATGTCATTGACCTGTCCCTTGACATCTCTTGACATCTCTCAGTTGCGCTAAGTAATTGTGTTACAGGGTCGGTTAATAATTCAAGACAAACTAAGATTGAGAAAAGCGGCTGTCAACTTTCATTATGTTGATGGCTGTTTGCTTTAGTCAATCGTACCAATGTTTATTGTCGCTACTTGGTAGTTTTATCACCAATAAGTAATAAAAGGCAGGGAAAAGAGAAGGTAAAAGTGTCGTTTTGATGCAAAAATGAGGCAAAAATCGCCTTCTTGACGTTATTTAAGATGGCGAGTTGTCGCTATTTGCAGGAAAAGTGGTAACTTTGCAAGCAAAGTTTGCAAAAGTTTTGAATTAACGAAAGATTTGTATGGCAAAAGTTAAGAGCGATACATTGCATGTGAAGGGCATAGATGTGGGTATCTATACCGAGGATTACCGTAACGAGTACATCTCGTTGACGGACATTGCTCGTTTTCGCAACAGCGATGACCCACGCTTTGCCATACAGAACTGGATGCGCAACCGCAATACCATTGAGTTCCTCGGTCTTTGGGAGAGTCTCCATAATCCAAGTTTTAACCGTGTTCAATTCGACACGTTTAGGACAGAGGCAGGACTAAACCGCTTTGTCATGACACCCTCAAAGTGGGTGGATAATACAGGTGCCATTGGTATTACAGCCAAGGCTGGACGCTATGGTGGAACATACGCTCACAGTGACATTGCAATGGAGTTTGCTTCGTGGATTTCCGCTGAGTTCAAGCTCTACTTGATGAAGGATTATCGCCGCCTGAAGTTTGACGAGAACTCGCGGCTATCTTTGTCATGGAATCTAAATCGCGAGATTTCGAAGCTCAATTACCGCGTACACACAGATGCCATACAGCAGAACCTGTTGCCACCAGACCTGACGCGAGAGCAGCAGTCTTTTGTGTATGCGGACGAGGCCGACATACTCAACGTGGCCCTCTTTGGTATGACAGCGGCACAGTGGCGGTCACAGAACCAAGGTCGCAAGGGAAACATACGTGACTATGCCTCTCTACAGCAACTGCTTGTTCTGTCGAACATGGAGTCATACAATGCACTACTCATTGAGCAGAAACACCCGCAGGCTGAACGTCTGCAAATGTTGCGGCAGATGGCCGTCAGACAGCTACAGGTGCTGTCTTCACTTGATGTGACTAATCTACCAAGTCTTCCACCCAGCATAGGCAATGATTAGCCATTGCTATAGAGTATTTATGAAGAGAGCAACATACATAGAGCAAAATGTTAAAACCACCGAAAAGTTTGGTGGTTCCAATATTTTTGCTACTCTCTCTCTCTCTCTCTCTCTCTCAGGTACTCATCTACAATAACATCATCTTTATATACCGTCCGCGCGGGCGTGTTAAGATAGGGCTTTCCTAGCATTCCGCAATGGGAGGCCGCATTGTTTTTTCACATCACTGCTCATTGCCTAAGAAACCCGAAAAAACTGCTGACAAGCAAATGTCAGACAAATGTCAGACAATTTTTTTGACACAAAAAGGACTTTCTGCGTACTTTTGTCCCCGATTTGGTAATCTTTAAAAACATTTCATGATGAAAGCGAAAATATATTGCATTGTTTTGGCATTCTATGTTTGTACACATATGCGAGCAGAAGACCTCACCGCTACGATATGCGATGAGACCAACAGCCCCATCGAAGGGGTGAACGTGTCACTCAGACCTTCACGTGGTAACAAGATTGTAGCTACTACTATGACTGCGGCCAACGGATCTTTCGTGCTCCACGATGTACAGGCAGGGAAGTACACTCTGCTATGTACTCACGTAGGCTATTCAGACTATTCGGCTAACGTGCAAATTGTCAAGGAGCAGGATTTGGCATTGGGAACTTTGATTATGTTCACAGAAAGCGTTGAGATAAACGAGGTTGTAGTTTCGGCCAGCCGCAATGTGTTTACTACAGACAAGCAACTTATTTACCCATCCGACCAGCAAGTGGAAGCATCCAGCGGTGGATTGGACTTGCTGCAGAAACTTCCGATTCCTCTATTGAACGTGAATCCTGTCACGCGGACAGTTTCTTCATTTGACCCGTCTGGGAGCGTAGCATTGTTCATCAATGACATTCCTGCCGATGCCAACGACGTCGGCATTCTCGACCCTAAGCAGGTGAAACGTGTGGAGGTAGTCCGTAATCCTGGCATGAAATACGGCTCGAATCTGGCTATTGCCCTAAACATCGTCATGAAACAGATGCAGGATGGTATTGCATTAGGCGTAAATACAAACAATTCCACGAAACTCACCTATGGTTACAACAATGCGTTCGCCACGTATAATCGCAAGAACTCCCAGTTGACGATTAACCAACGAGAAAACTACCAAAATTATTTCGAGCAGACTTCTGACGATGTGCGCGAGTACCTCATGCCAAATGGGGACTGGCACACCGTTCGCTTCCAGAGCCTGGATGCCCGCACGCTTTCCGCTACGCACGGCACGACCATGAAATACAATCTCACGAAGCCCGACAATTTTGTGTTCCAAGCACAAGGCTACCTCAATCTACAACGAAATCCTAAACAAAACCGCTCGTATCTCGTCAGCGAAACAGGAAAGGGCGACTACATCAACCGCACGGACACCCGCGACCAATACGAATCGCCTGCGCTAAGCTTATACTTCAAGAAATACCTGCCGCACCAACAGGCATTCATCTTCAACGTCGTCGGCACATACATTCATTCTGACTATGACTACTTATACGAACAAGAGAATAACGGCTTTCAAACTGAATATAGTGTAGGGGGCAAGAAAGCATCCGTCATAGGCGAAGCGAAATACTACAAAGGATTCAAGTGGGGCAGTCTGACATCCGGCATACGTTCTTTCTACGGCTACACACGCAACCATTATGTTGGTGACATCGACAACGAGGCAAAGATGGTCAACTCGAACACCAATGCATACGTACAGGCAGACGGACGCTGGAAGAAACTCTCTGGCAGTGCCACGCTCTCACTCGAAGACCAGTATTACACCCAGCAGGATGACAAATACCACAAGCTAACTTTCAGCCCGCAAGCCAACCTCAATTATGCTGTCACCCCGAGCATCAGTCTTGGCTATCGATTCAGCCTCGCCTCACGCCTTCCTTCGCTGGCATCAATGAACGACATCATCATTCAGAAGGATTTGTGGGAGCGTCGCGTGGGCAACCCTTTTCTGAAGCCCTTCAACCATGTAGAAAACTCGCTCCGTGCGACTTACTACAAGGGAAAGATTTATGCAATGTTTAGTGCCACCTACGCCATCAACAAGAACGCCATTATGCCCACCATAACCCGAACGGAAACTAACGGGATGGTGTTCTTTGACAATGGGGCTAAGAACCAACGTGACATGAACCAGCTCGTGCTGACAGCCTATCTGCGCTATGCCGCCTTTAACAATAAACTCATCGTAACCGGTGTAGGAAGTTATAATCATTTCAATGCTCAAAGTGATCTCTACACGAACAAACGGGGCTTCTTCTCTGGCAACATCTCTTTGGAAAGCTATCTCGGCAGTTTCTATCTTTCTGCCCGTTGCGCCAGCCGTGACTACAGCCTTTTTGCAGAAACCATTTGGTACAACGAATACACCAGTTCCATCAGCGCCTCCTACAAATGGAAAGACATCCAAGTGGGCATGACCTGGGAACAGCCCTTGCAACGGAATGGAACGAACAACCGGGTGGAGACCACCAATGATTTCGTCCATAAAAATGTGCGGCAAAGCAATCCTGAAGCTGGCAGCCACATCCTCCTAACCTTTGCTTGGCGATGGAGCCACGGTTTCAAGGCCAAGACACAGGAGGCCGAATTGAACAACAGGGATGCCGACGCGGGTATCCTCAAATAAGCAATCATCCATCTAAGGAATCAGGGGGACAGGTACCTGTTTCATGTTTTACCATAGGCGTGACCGTCTGGCGTCTTGAAGTATTTTCTTTCCGAATCCTTGGTGGTTTCAGGATTTTGTTGTACCTTTGCACCCGAAGCATTCAGATCATTTGTCCGTGCGCCCTCGGGCGTGTCGCCGTCTGGCATCTGCGGGGGTTGATTTGATGCTTTTTTGTTTGTATAGAAATCGTTGAACACCTCACCCGGTATCAGGCTGATCTCTCCGTAGTCACTGTTGTCCCCCTGATTCTTTAAGAACGATTGCCTATAATAATAAGATGTAGAATAAATGAGAAGGAAATAATGACGAAAAAGTTTGGTGCATCAGGATAAATTGAATAACTTTGCACCCTAGAACAGATATGAATTTGTCAATTATCTAAATTATTATGAAAAAGTTATTACTGATATTCGTGATGTTTCTTTCTTCAATACTGTCAAATGCACAAGACGTGATTGTAAAGAGAGATGGTTCCACTGTCATTTGCAAAGTTATTGAAGTGGGAATTAACGAAGTCAAGAGAATCAGGGGGACAGGTTTTTGAAGTGAATTCCCCGAATTCATTCAAAAACCTGTCCCCCTGATTCACTCGTGGCAGTAACGTGGTTGTCCCCCGAGACGCATGATTTTCTACTGGTGTCCCCATGATTCTTTACGTGGATGTTAATCTAAAAAACTATCAAACCTAAAATGACAAAAGAAGAACTGAGAGAATTGTTCAGCGACATGCTGAGCAAGGATATGAACCCTATGCTCTGCGACACAGAGGTGAATAGGTATGAGACGAGTATACCCTGCGGTGATCCGACTATGTGCAGCGGGTCGTGTTTGAATACTGAACTGTTGCCAAAGGAACTGCTTTCAATGCACCCGGAGTTTCTGATAAAAGTGAAAGGAGACTCAATGATAGACGCAGGAATTGTGTCGGGCGATTCGGTAAGGGTGATTTGTGATGTGATATGTCATGACGGCGACATCGTGCTGGCTTGCATTGACGGGGAATACACACTGAAGACTTATTGCGAAGACGAAGAGGGGCAGAAGTGGCTGGTGCCACAGAACGACAACTATATGCCCATACTGCTTGACGATAAGCCAAACGTAAGAATCTACGGAAAAGTGATGGAGGTGGTGAAACCTATGCCACGTGTGAGTTATCGGGACTGCATGAAGATAATCAAACGCGCCAAGCAGCTGAAAGCGAAGAAACCCAAGATCACTGAGAAGAAAGTGGAATGGAGCATCAGGATGATAGCAGACAAGGTGAAGGCTGGCAGACAGTGGTATGCCCCCTACAGGGCTTTGGTGGATAAAGAAGCGATAGCAAAGGATGATTTTTCGGGTATGTGTGGGCTTGTGAAAAAAGTTGTCCCTAATCACAAATACCTGCCTACTGAAATTGAATTGAGGCGCAGAATCATGGGGACAGGTTTTTGAATGAAACCATGAATGGATTTCACTTCAAAAACCTGTCCCCATGATTCTCAGCACTACCCAGAATGGTGCTGCCATGCTCATCCAGCGCCCTATCAGTTGGGCGGCAGACGGGTGACCAAACCTGAAGTAGTAGTGTTTTTTGCAAAAATATTTGTTCGGATAATTTGTTTTTTGTATCTTTGCGGTCGAATGTGTGATTCAGATGCGCTTTGGTCGCTTGCTGCCTACGGGACGCAAGAAGAATGCTTGGGAAGAGTGTTGGTGTGACCATGGCGGCACTCATTGATGAACTAAAGTATGATGAATATTATTAAACCTTCAGTATTGACTGCAATGATGCTATGTGTGATTCACGTCACCAAAGCACAGACAAGCCGAATTTTTGACGATGGATGGCAGTTTACACGCAATGGTAAGACTGTCAGTGTTAATCTCCCCCATGATTGGGATATCTACGTTGCACCCAATCCTGCAACAGGTGCCACCGGGACTGGCGGCGGCTGGTTCCAAGGTGGTAGGGGCGAATATCGCAAGACTTTTGCCACACCGAACAGTGAACTTGTGAAACTCCATTTCGAGGGTGTCTACCAGAAGGCTGAGGTATTTGTGAATGGTCAGAAGGCTGGTCAGCATGGCTACGGCTACACACCGTTCACCGTTGATGTGACACCTTTCCTGTTTAAGGACAAACGGCAGAACGAAGTAGTGGTGAGGGTTGACAACTCTGAGCAGCCCAACTGCCGGTGGTACTCTGGTTCGGGTATCTATCGACATGTGTGGTTAGAGACGATGCCGTTCCTGCATCTTGCAGAGAACGGCGTCCGTGTCTGGACACCCGAGGTCAGTGCGGAGCATGCCAGAGTCGACTTGAATGTGTGGATTGAGAACGAGGGGAGAGAGACGTGCCAGATTGATGAAGTAGACATCACTTTCAACGGGGGAACCTTTACACCTAAGTCTGACGACATTCAGAATAGGATGTACTCACCATCGGTGACCATGTCGAATCAAGCAAAGAGGCTTCCAAAGGGTCTCAAGATGGTGCATGTGGATGCTCCTCCTAAAGAATACGAACCGGGAATGATCAGGAATTTCCAAATAAAGTCGGGGCAAGTAGCCACATACATACAAAGCTTCACCATTGACCAACCCCGCTTGTGGTCGCCTGACGATCCCTACCTCTACGAGGCCACCATCCGGCTAAGGTCGGAAGGTCGTGTCGTCGGCGAACAAAGCGTGAGGTTCGGCATTCGCTCTTTCTCGTTCGATGCCAATAAGGGATTTGTGCTCAACGGTCGGAAACTGCTTATCAATGGTGCCTGCGTGCATCATGACGACGGTGTGCTGGGAGCAATGGCCTTCGATGCTGCCGAGGTACGTAAGGTAAGACAAATGAAGGAAGCCGGCTTCAACCTTATCCGCACTAGCCACAACCCCACTACGCGTGCTTTCCTTGATGCCTGCGACTCGCTGGGTATGCTGGTCATTGACGAGGCTTTCGACGGTTGGCGCTCGTCCAAGACTCCTTACGACTACTCCACACTTATTGACTCGTGTTATCGTGAAGATATCCACGCCATGGTGGAGCGTGACATCAACCATCCCAGCATAGTCTGCTGGAGCATCGGCAACGAGGTTATCGAACGTAAGGACATCCGTGTCATTACCACTGCCCGCCAACTGAAGCAAGCCATATTGGAGATTGATGATACGCGCCCTGTGACCGAAGCCCTCTGTGCATGGGACAACGACTGGGAAATCTATGACCCGCATGCCGACGTGCTCGATGTGGTGGGCTATAATTATATGATTCACAAGCACGCCTCCGACCACCAGCGCGACCCTCGTCGAGTGATGTGGCAGACGGAGAGCTATCCGCGGGACGCTTTCCGCAACTGGGCGCTGGTACACGACTATCCTTACATTGTCGGCGACATTGTGTGGACAGGTCTCGACTACCTGGGTGAATCGGGTATTGGCCGCTATTACTATGAGGGTGAACGCCCGGGCGAGCACTACGTCAGCGGCGGACAGCCCGACTGGCATGGTGCCTACTGCGGCGACGTCGACATAACGGGTTGGAGAAAACCGATAAGCCATTATAGGGAGATGCTGTGGAGTGAAGCAAAGGATTTGTATGTAGCTGTAAAGGAGCCCGATGGCTATCGTGGTAAGATCCGTGAGACAGCCTGGAGCGTGTGGCCGACGTGGGAGTCGTGGAACTGGCCGGGCTGGGAAGGCAAGCCCATCGAGGTAGAGGTGTATACAAAGGCTTCTGAAGCCAGACTGTATCTTGACGATCGACTCATTGACACGAAGCAGGTAGGTCGTGAGACGCAGTTCAAGGCTGTGTTTTCGATACCTTATGAGCCTGGTGAACTTCGTGCCGAGGCTGGTGGAAAGACAGTGGCTATAGCCACTGCGGGTGATCCTGCCCGTCTGCGCCTTACCGCCGACCGCCGTGTCATCACCGCCGACGGTCAGGACCTCTGCTTTATCACCGTCGAAGCTGTCGACCGCGAGGGGCGTGTCTGCCCCGATGCCGCCATACCCTGCGAGGCCGTGGTGAAGGGGCAAGGACAGCTCTTGGCCTTTGCCTCTGCCGACCTGAAAGACCGCGAGCCTTCCACATCGTCTCGTGTCACCACTTGGAAGGGCCGCGCCCTGCTCGTTGTGCGTAGCAGCAAACGCAAGGGAAACGTGCAGGTTAGTGTCAAGAGCAGCCTGCCTACATCCTCACTGACCATCAAAACAAAGTAACAAATGAAAGGACTCCTCGTTTTATTCTCCACGGTGCTTAGTCTATCAGCACTGGCTCAAACACACGACTGGGAGAACCCTGCCGTGCTGGGTATTAACAAACTGCCTTATCACTCCACACTGCAGCTTCCGTCTAAATGGAAAGATTGCCAGGAGATATTATCTCTTGACGGACAGTGGCTGTTCCAATGGTCTAAAGACCCGGATAGCCGTCCTGCAGACTTCTATCGCGAGGACTACGATGTGAGTGGGTGGGACAAGATTACGGTGCCCGGCAACTGGCAATTGCAGGGTTACGGCAAACCCATCTATGTCAATATGCAATACCCCTTTCACCGTGACCGCCCGAGTGTCACAGGTGAACCTCCGAAGGATTGGTATGCCTATGACCATCGTAATCCCGTGGGTTCATACGCGACATTCTTCGATGTCACTCAGGCTATGATGGCGCAGAACCTGATACTTCACTTTGGTGGTGTGCATTCTGCCATGTATGTGTGGATTAACGGTCAGAAGGTAGGCTACAGTCAGAACTCGATGTCACCGACTGAATTCGATATAAGTAAATATGTACGCGCGGGACGCAATAAACTGGCTGTTGAGGTCTACCGCTGGAGCGACGGTAGTTATCTGGAATGTCAGGATATGTGGCGGCTATCGGGAATCTTCCGCGAAGTGCAGCTGTGGGTACGTCCGCAGGTGCATATTGCCGACTACAAGGTGGAGGCCGTGCCCAATGCCGACTACTCGGACTTCACCGTCAAGGCCAAGGTGACTGTCTGTAACACCGGCAGGAAAACGGTAAAGAACCGGTTGGTTCAGTTGCAGATTGCTTGTCCCGAACTTTACGGGGTCAACACGAACCCCAACCATCAGAATGTAACAAACCACCGCATCCCTAAACTGCGTGCAGGCGACACCATCAGCGTGGAACTAAGCTACCACTACAATTCATCACCTCGGCTCTGGTCGGCCGAGAAGCCTTGGCTCTATCCCTTTACCGTGCAGCTGCTTGGGGATGGTAAGGACGATGAACGGTTTGAATACCACTTCGGTGTGAAGCGTGTGGAGTGTGTTGGCGAGGTGCTGAAAATCAACGGCAAGAACGTGAAACTGCGTGGCGTGAACCGCCACGACCACCATCCTCGTACCGGTCGCTACGTCGATGACGCTACCTACGAGCAGGACATCCGACTGATGAAACAGGGGAATGTCAACTTCCTACGTACCTCACACTATCCCGACCGCGAATACCTCTACGAACTCTGCGACCGTTGGGGCATCTACGTGATGGACGAGGCCAACCAGGAGAGTCATGGCTATGGCTATGCCAACAGGGTGATGGGTGAGGACCCCGCATGGAAGGATGCTCACGTAGACCGTGCTGTTTCATTGGTTCAGCGCGACAAGAACCATCCCAGTGTCATCTTCTGGAGCATGGGCAACGAGGGTGGGGTAGGTCCCAACCTGAAAGCTATGCGTGATGCTGTTGTAGCCCTCGACAGTGTAGCCCTGCCTTTCTGCGACACCGACCGCAGCCAGAGCGACATCTACGACGACAGCTATCTCACCCCCGCACGACTCGCCTCTGAGGCCAGGAAAGTCAAGGACCGCCCGTTCATCATGCGCGAATATGCCCACGCCATGGGTAACTCGGTAGGTAACTTCCAGGAGTATTGGGATGTCATTTATGCCGACTCGAGCATCTGTGGCGCTGCCATCTGGGACTGGGTGGACCAGGGATTGTATCCGGTTCAGGGTTCGCAGTTCAGAGCCCATGATTCTGATGCGCAGTCAACGATGGACTCTGAACAAAGAGCTCAGGACTTTCTCTACGGCGGCGACTTCGGCGACAAACCCAACGACGGAGCCTTCTGCCTCAATGGCCTGATAGCCCCCGACCGTAAACCTCATCCTCACTACTATGAAGTGCAGCACGTATATCAGCCCCTGCAATTTGTGAACGACGGAAACCACATCCGGATCATCAACCGCGATTGCTTCACCAACTATGATGAATACGACATTGTCTATGATACGCTGACCTGCTATGGTGAGCGGTTGCTGAATGTCACTGCCCGCCTGAAGGAAGACAGACCTTGGGCTGATAAAGGATTCGTCGTGGCAAGTGAACAGTTTGTAATCTCTCCCTATGTCTACCCCAAAGCTGTTGCCCCTGCGTCCAAAGCATCAGCCAAAGCTGCAACCCCCGTGGCTAATGCATCAGCCAAAGCTGCGTCCAAAGCTTCAGCCAAGGGTATCACCATCGTAGACAATGCCCTCACTTCGTGGATAGTCGATGGCCGTGAGATGCTGCAATCACCCCTCGAGCCTTACTTCTGGAAACCCGAAAACGACAATCAGCATGCTTCAGGTCTTGCCCGCAAATCAGCTGTTTGGAAAAAAGCTTCAGATGTCACGGTGAACTACACCATCATCAACGACACCAGTATCAGGGTCGATGTGGACTATCATCCAACGGGAACCGACAAACCCCTGCTGCCAAAGTTCGGCATGCGTATGCGTCTGCCTTCAGATATGACCAGAATCGACTATTACGGTCGCGGCCCTTGGGAGAACTATCCTGACCGCAAGAGAAGTGCATTCATTGGTCATTACATGATGCCTCTCAGCGAGTACGAGACCGAATACATCCATCCTCAGGACAATGGCTGCCGGACGGATGTGCGTTGGTTCTGTATAGGCAACAGCAAGAAGACGCTCCGGATTGAAGGCCTGCAGCCTCTCTGTATCCGTGCATGGGATTACGGCGAAGAAGACCTCGAATCGGCTGCTCATCCCCACGAGATCAGACGTGGCCGTTTTGTCAATCTCAACATTGATTTGAATGTTCACGGTGTGGGTGGTGTTGACACATGGGGGCAACCAACCTTACCCCAATACACCATTGATGGCAACATGCCTTACCATTACGCATTTATTCTCAGTTGGCAGTAGTTGGAGTTGCAGATATAGTGACTTTCACTTGCCTAGAGAGCGCCACTCACTTGCCTGTAGAGCGCCACTCACTAACCGTTTTTCTCAGTCATGTATTTCCAATAACGGCGGGGCATGTCACTGAGCTGTTTCTTGGGATTCATGCGCTCCTTGATGCAGATGGCCTTGAAGTAGGTACGCCAAAGCTGTTGGAATAGTGCGTCGTCGTTGCTGAGAACGTCGGCATTGAGTTTGCCATTGCTGAGGTCGAAGGGTACAGCCGCTTCGTTTTCAAACGTCACGTGCGTGGTGCTTTCACCATCGTAATAGTATCCGTAATGCCTTTTGGCATCGTAGATGAGCCAAGGCTGGTCGTTGAACCGGTCTTGGAAGTGGTTGGTAATGAGTGGCAGCACGTTGTGGTCGGGTGATACTACAGCCAGATAGGTACCGTCCTTTGCCTTCTGGAAACGTATGAACTGCTTCATGCGCAGCTGTTCGTGAAGCACACGGCGGCAGGTATTGCGCACTTCCAACACGTCAAGGTCACTTGCATTGCGTTCTATTCCAGAGCCTGTCGGCTGTCGGAACACCTTGCAGATGAAGTTGAAGAGTGGCTGGTTGAGTGAATGCTCCTCGGATAGCCAGCTGATGGTAATCATGCGCAGGCCGTCTTTGGAAAGGTGTTTCTCCAGTCCCTTCCATACACGCCCGGCCTTCTCTGTGTTGGTGGCAACAAGGTGGGGCTCATCGGCAAACAGAGGAAGCTGCGAGCCTTGGCTCAGCAGCATGTCGGGCTGTTGATGCAGGAAGAAACTGTCGAACACGGCTGTCAACAAGCCATCGAGGGTGTTATCGAACACGTAGACCAACATACGCAGTACATGGATGATAGGGACTGACAGACTCTCACGGCTCTTCTTCGTTCTTGAAGTCGAGCATGAGCTGTTGTTCGGCAGCAGCACGTTTCTTCTGTGTCTTTGAAAGCAGCAGTGGACGCAGGCGTTCGGGGCGCAGTTCGTTGATGCCGATAATGGGTTGAGAGAATGCAGAGGTCAATTCGCCGCAGGTGATGAAATACTTGGCCTTCTTCATCACCACTCCAATCTTCTTGAGGTGGAAAGAGGTGATGCGGTTGAAACGTCTGCTGCTGACAATGAGCATTGCACTTTTCACACCAATGCCCGGTACGCGGAGAATATGTTCGTAGGGAGCGGTGTTGATGTCTACGGGGAAGAACTCGGGATGTCGCAGAGCCCAGCCCAGCTTGGGATCGACATCGAGATCCAGGTGGCTGTGGGCATCGTCAACAATCTCGTTGACATTGAAATGATAGAACCGCATGAGCCAGTCGGCCTGGTAAAGCCTGTTCTCACGTACCAGCGGAGGCTGCTTCAGGACTGGCAGCCGTGGGTCGTAGGTGTTCACGCTTACGTAGCCCGAGTAGTAGACGCGCCTCATAGTGGGCTGCTGATACATGGCATTCGACATCAGCAGGATGTCGCGGTCAGTCTCTTTCGTGGCACCCACAATCATCTGCGTTGACTGGCCGGCAGGTACGAATCGTGGCGCATGTCTGAATTTCCGCCTGTCCTCCTTGTTCTCGAGAACGCCCTGCTGAATCTGCGACATAGGCAGGAAGATGCTTTCGTGGTTCTTCTCGGGGGCCAGTGCCTTGAGTGAATCCTCTTTGGGAATCTCTATGTTGATGCTCATGCGGTCGGCATATTGTCCTGCCTCTTTCAGCAGCTCCTGGCTGGCACCGGGTATGGTCTTCAGGTGTATGTAGCCATTGAATCGGTGCACGGTACGGAGGTCACGCACAATGGCTGTCAGGCGTTCCATCGTGTAGTCTGGGTTGCGCACCACACCACTGCTCAGGAAGAGTCCCTCGATGTAGTTCCTGCGATAGAATTCCATGGTAATCTCTTCGAGCTCAGTGACCGAGAGGGTTGCCCGTGGAATGTCGTTCGTACGGCGGTTGATGCAGTAGGCACAGTCGTACTTGCAGTAGTTCGTCAGCATGACCTTCAGCAATGAGATGCAGCGTCCGTCGTCGGCAAACGAATGGCAGATACCCACGCCGCCCACCGTTGAGCCCACCATGCCTTTCTTGCCTGAGCGCACAGTGCCGCTCGACGAGCACGACACATCGTACTTCGCCGACTCAGCGAGTATTCGCAGTTTTTCCATTGTATTCTCCGTCAGCATAGGTGCAAAGGTAGTGCTTTTTTTTGATTCAACGAAGAGAATTCAAATAAAAAACAATCATAAAGTATTGTAATTATGCTGACTGTTATGGCAGAAAGTCAGTAATAGTTTGTAATTTTGCAGAAATATTCACCCTAAACTTCAGCTATTACGGTTTAAAAACAACAATGAAATGCGTATGAATATGAAAGAGATTTATCTTGCCGGTGGTTGCTTCTGGGGCACAGAGCATTATTTCAAGCAGATAGAAGGTGTGTTGGAAACAGAAGTGGGTTTTGCCAACGGTCATACCGAGAACCCTACTTACCAGGAAGTATACACCGATGAGACTGGTTTTGCCGAGACCGTTCATGTGAAGTATGATCCTGAGGTGGTGAGCCTTGAGTTCCTGCTGCAGATGTTCTTCAAGGCCATCGACCCGACGAGCCTGAACAAACAGGGTCACGACGAGGGTACCCGTTACCGGACGGGCATCTACTACAGCAATGCCGAGGACCTGCCTGTTATCGAGAAGGTATATGCCGCCGAGCAGCAGCATTTTGACCAGCCACTGGCTGTTGAGAAGCTTCCATTGGAGAACTTCTATACTGCCGAGGAATATCATCAGGACTACCTTGACAAGAATCCCACTGGCTACTGTCACCTACCTCTGTCGCTGTTTGAGTTTGCAAGGCAGGCAAGGGATGCTTCGAAGAAGTGAGAACATGATCAGGCCGTCTCGTACATTGAAGAGATCGTTCCTTTGCCTTTTGGCCATGTGGGCCGTTCTTGCCGCTTCTGTGGCACAGACCACGAAAGCCGTGCATCGGCTGTGGTGCAATCCGACGTCTGACTATCGGATGAAGACGTGGTGGTTCTTTGGCTATGAACAAACTGGCGATGAAGGCATCACTGCAGATGTAGAGGCCCTGCATGATGCTGGTTTCGGCGGGGTGGTCTATTATGACCAGAACCATGCTAAGGACGCACGGGCACAGGGCGCAGAGGATGGCTTCAGCCCAGATTGGTGGAGACACCTGCGCTTGGCTGCTAGCGAGGCACGGCGTGTGGGGCTTAGCTTCGAACTGAACATCTCGAACGGCTATTGTGCCGGTGGCCGCTGGATAGATCCTCAGCATGCCATGCAACGGGTGGCGGCTGCAGAGATGATGATATGCAGAGACAGTATGGGCCAGTGGCATACGGAACGGGGTGACCTCGGCATCAGTGGACGTGATGGATATGTGAAGGACATTGCCCTCATTGCCATACCTTACAACGATGATGGGAATAAACGGCATATTACTGCCAGTTATCGCGCTCGGGGCAAAGGTCGCAACGGGGCGATGCAGGGACCTTTAGGAAACATGGAATCGGCTGCCTTGGTGCCTTCACGGGAATTTTCCGGCTATGGTTTCAAGACACTGCCCGATATCGGCATCCTTCAGGTAAGCAGCGACAGTAGCGAATGGCGTGATGTCGTACGTCTGCAGCCTATGTATAGCAGCCAAGGGGGCTATTATGTCCGCACCAATGCTTTCCCTGCCACCGAGGGCAACTATTGGCGTATACACTATTTGGGTGAGGAACGTTTGAAGGAATGGCATGTAGGCAGTGAGGCCATGCTTGACCGTTGGGAGGAACGTGCAGCCTTGCACAGCGATTTTTCCGAGGGTGATGATACACCCTGCTACAGCCTTGAGGAAGTTATTGACCCACACGATTGTATGGTCTGTCTGTCTCCTACGGATGACGTTCTTCGGAACCCTGCTTCCGTCTTGCCTGAAGGAACGGAGTGCGTAAAATGGCGCATTCTTCGTATGGCAGCCGTGTTGACAGGAGCCCAATCAAAGCATGGACGCCAGAACCTGTTGGGCTACGAGTGTGACAAGTTGTCGGAGGAGGCAGCCAATCTGCATTGGAACAGCTATGTCCAGGTGTTGCTTGACTCGTTGCCATGTGGTGCTGTCAGTGGTGTTACGATGGATTCGCACGAGGGTGGCTCGCAGAACTGGACACCACTTATGCTTGATGAGTTCCGTCAGCGTCAAGGTTATGACTTCAGCCCTTATCTGCCCACATTGGCAGGCTATGTTGTGGAGTCGGTAGAGAAGACGGAAAAGGTGCTCAGCGATTATCGTCAGACCATTGCTTCGCTCATTCAGGAGAAGTATTTCGGCACCTTCCAGCGGCGGGCTTCTGCTCAGGGGCTCACTTTTACTGCACAGGCCATCGGCAATGCACTCTGTATCACAGGCGATGCTATCAGTGTGAAGCAGGTGGTAGACAAACCTCAGGGGGAGTTCTGGACCTATCAGCAGCAAGGGGCCTACGACGTGAAGGACTGTTCGAGCGCTGCTCACCTCTACGGCAAACCCATTGCATCGGCAGAGGCCATGACCGATTGCGAATACCGCCATACGCCAGCCGACCTGCATCGTGTTTCCAGCATAGCCTTCTCGATGGGTGCACAGGAGTTCGTGGTCTGTGCCACACCTCATATCCCGACGGCTAAGGTCAGCCATCCCTATGTTGCTGGACGTGAATATGCCATCAACCGCAGCAATCCGTTTTGGCAGCAGATGAAGCCCGTGTGGCTTCAGGCAGCCCGCTCGATGGTGATGTTACGGCAAGGCAAAGCAGCTCCCGATGTGCTGATTTTCCTGGGTGACGATGTGCCCGTCAAGACCATTACCAGTCGTCTGCCTGATGGTATCGAGGGGCTGGACTGGGATGTGTGTACGGGTGATGCGCTGACACACCGTCTAAAGGCAGAGAACGGACGGCTTGTGACACCTGACGGCGTGAGCTACAAGGCACTGCTGATAGCCGATAAGGCTCACATGAATGCAGCGTCTCAGGCTCAGATAGATGCTTTTCGCCGGGCAGGTGTGCCTGTCCTGCAAACTGGTGAGCAGATAGTCCGTCCATTGGAAATACTGACTCAAAGTGAGCGTGTTGCACATACACACCGGCGTATAGGCATGAGCGAGCTGTTCTACCTGGCTAATCTCGAAGACAGTCCTACAGCCGTCAGTTTCCGGCTTCAGCACAATCCGAAGAAGGTGGCAGTATGGCATAACCTCTCCGGCAAGCGTACCACACTCAGATGTCTGCCCGACAAGACATTCACCTTGCTGCTGCAGCCCTGCGAATCAGTATTCCTGATAGATGAACAACGATAGCGCTGACATCACAAAATCCTTAAAAAATGATAAGTAGCAGGGGTGGATGGTGATTCTTTGGATTTTTTGGATTATCTTTGCCAGCAAATTGCGTGTAATAACAAAAACTATAACAAGATGAGAAGAATGATGATCTGCCTGATGGCAATGTTGGGTGTGCTGACCCTATCGGCACAGAGTGTGTATGATTTCACGGTAAAGGATGATGTCGGCAAGGATGTGTCGTTGTCAACATACAAAGGCAAGGTGCTGCTGATAGTCAATACGGCAACCCGCTGCGGATTTACCCCTCAATACAAGGAGCTGGAGGCGCTTTACGAGAAGTATAGCAGCCGTGGACTGGAAATCCTTGACTTCCCCTGTAACCAGTTCGGGGCTCAGGCACCCGGAAGTATTCAGGAGATCCACCAGTACTGCACAGCCAACTTCAACATCCATTTTCCGCAGTTCGACAAGATCGACGTCAACGGTGAAAATGCTCATCCGCTCTACACCTGGCTAAAGGCCCAGAAGGGGTTCGGAGGCTTTGACGTGAACGATCAACGTGGCAAGATGATGGATGAGATGCTCCGTAAGCGCGATGCGGATTTTGACAAGAAGAATGACATCAAGTGGAACTTCACCAAGTTCCTCGTAAGCCGTGACGGCAAGGTGCTGAAGCGTTACGAGCCGACGGACAAGATGAGCGATGTGGAGGCCGACATCAGCAGGGAGACCAATCCGGCCCTGAATGTCATCATGACCCGCACCAGCATCCGCAAGTATACCAGTGAGCCTGTATCGAAGGCCGATATAGAGGCACTGCTGCGTGCAGGTATGGCCGCTCCTACAGCTGTCAACAAGCAACCGTGGCATTTCGTTGCCGTTACCGACAAGGCCAAGCTGAAGGAGCTGGCAGGCAACCGTGGAGGAATGCTGGAACAGTGTGCACTGGCCATCGTGGTGTGTGGCAATTTGGACAAGGCTCTGCCTGGTAAGGGTCAGGCCTACTGGGTACAGGACTGCTCGGCCGCTACCGAGAACATCCTGCTGGCTGCTCATGCTTTAGGGCTGGGAGCCGTGTGGACGGGTGTCTATCCTATGGACGACCGTGTGGCTGCAGTATCAAAGGCTGTCGGGCTGCCTGAGACCATCGTTCCTCTTTGTGTCATCGTCATTGGACATCCCGATGAGAGTCCCATGCCGAAGGACAAATGGAAGCCTGAGAATGTGTCTTACAACGAATACGGGAAGTAACCAGGAGGGCGTGTCGTAGCTGCTAACTGGTGCTTCGGGCAATGTACTGCGACTCAGTCGAAGTGACCGGAAAATGTACTGTGACTCAGTCGCAGTGATCGGGATATGTACTTCGACTGAGTCGCAGTGAACCCTGAAGGGGAGGGGGCTGCAGGATGGGGCGGAAGAGGACTCCTTGGTTTATTCCGCCTCTCTCTTTCCTGCCATCATCATTCGGGCACGGGCGTTCATGTGTACGCCAGAGATTTCGGCCGTATTGACATCATACTGGCTGCCTTCGATATTGAACTGCAGGGTAGCACCGTCGTTGCGTACGTCGATGGTGACTGGGGCACCCATCACGATTGGCAGGTTCACGTCGCCGTGACCTCCAGGATAGCCGCAAAGCACGGGAATGTTGTACTCCGCCAGCATATCGTGCAGCATGGCTTCTACGCTCTCGTAGGTGAACTCTGAGCCGCAGTCGGTGAATTCGCCCAGGATGATGCCTTTGCAGCGATCCAGCACGCCGTTCATCTGCAGGACGCGCATCTGACGGTCAATGTTGTGCATGGACTCCTCTACCTCTTCCACAAACAGAATCAGGTTCTGCCCGATGGTGGCATCGGCTTGTGAGCCAAGGTTGGGTGCAAAGGTGCAGAGGTTGCCGCCAACCAGCGTTCCGGTGGCTGTACCCGTGATGTTCTGTGGGTGTGCCGGCAGTTCATATCGTGGGACATTGCCCAGCAGCAGATCGCGCATCATTGTGCTGGTCTTGTCTTTGCCGCCCTTGGCCAGGAACGAGCTCATGGTGCCGTGTATGCTCATTACGCCGGCACGTGTCAGCAGGCCGTGCAGGGTAGTGATGTCGCTGAATCCCACGAGCCATTTCGGCGATGCTTTCAGCTCGGCCAGTGTCAACTCGTCAATCAGCTGGATGGTGCCATAGCCGCCTCGGTTGCAGATGATGGCCTTGATGGTAGGGTCGTTGAGTGCCCATCGGATGTCGCTGACACGCTCGTCCACCGTTCCAGCATAGCGTCCGTCCACCACCTTGCCCACATTAGGGCCGATAACAGGCTCAAGTCCCCATTCTTTCAGCACCTCGGCAGTCTTCTCCACATTCTCCATTGGTGTGAAGTACGACGGTGATATGAGTGCCACTTTATCGCCTTTTTGCAGGAAGGCAGGCTTTACCATGTCAGCTGCAATAGGGTAGTCGGGATCGGGTTCGACGGGGTTGTCGTTCTCGTTGCAGGCCGTAAGCATGACAAGGCATGAGAATGCCATGATGGTGAAGCGCCCTACATTTTGCATCCATTTCTTCAGTTGTTTCATATACGCTGTTTTTTGTTTTTTTTGTTTTTATCGTGTTTTACGCTATGAGTGGAATTCGAGTGCAAATATACAACTTTTTTTCCGAATAGCCAACACTGATTTACTAAATTCACTTAAAACCATCGGTAAAACTCGCCAAATCTGCCATATTATTACTAAATTTGCAGCGGTATTATTGTTCCATCACCATTAACGAGTAATAACATGACCCCAATGAAGAAAACCATCATCCTTACGATTCTTACCTGTATGACAGTCCTGACGGTGAATGCCCAGGAGAGTAAGAAAAAAGTCTATGACGAGACCATCGACCCCCTTCAGCAGATTGAACAGACCGTCAAGAAAGCCAAGCCGCAAGGGAAGTATGTTGTATGCCAGGTAGGCGGCAACTGGTGTCCCTGGTGCCTGAAGTTTGCAGACTTCATTACCAACGATACGGCTGTGAGCAAGGTTATTGCCGACAACTACGAGTATATCCACGTGAACTACAATCCGCGTAAGTCGAAGAGCGCAGAGAAGGTGGAGCAGGGGAAGGCTCTGATGAAGCGTCTGAACAATGCCGGAAGGTTCGGATACCCGGTACTCGTTGTTCTCGATGGAGACGGAAAGGTGATTCACATACAGGATTCCGGATTACTGGAAGAGGGCGAGAACTATAATCAGAAGAAGGTGCTCGAGTTCTTCAAGAAGTGGACTCCGCAAGCCGTCAATGGGAATTGACAATATCTTCCCACCCGCTGCCCACCGTCGCCGGTGAAGCCGGGAACTATTATCACGGGCACGAATCCGTAAGATTTGAGCCACGGAGGTTACGTTTCACATCAATAGGGCGAGGAGGTTGCCTTAGCTCTCTATCGATGGCAGTTATGACAAATGACAGTTATGACAGATGACAGTTTTTGATTTTTGAGAGAAAAAAGAGATTATTATATATATATATTATAATATATATATATAATAATACTAATCTTACACTCCTTACTCTCTTTTCAAAAAACTGTCATCTGTCATTTGTCATAGCGGCTTCGATGTGACATTCCGCATCAATAGGATAGGAGGTTGCCTTAGCTCTCTATCGATGACAGTTGTGGCAAATGACAGTTATGACAGATGACAGTTATGACAGATGACAGTTTTTGAATTTGAGAGAAGGGTGGACTATGCGGCTAAAGAAAAAACCGTTTTCGTTTGGTATTTTGCCCGATTTATGCTACCTTTGCACACAGAAAAGGTACGGAGGTGACGCAAATCGGGCTTGAAGGCATCAACGGTGTGCCCCGGTCGCAATAGCCTTTCAACTTAAATTAAAGCATTAACAAACATGATGGAACAATTTCAGTATCATATCTTTGCTCCCTATCGGGTGTGTCCGTTGGGAGCACATGTGGATCATCAGCACGGACTAGTGACTGGTTTTGCTATTGACAAAGGTGTGGACCTGTGGTTCTCGGTGAATGGTGATGATGCTTCCAGCTCAGGCTGTGTCGGGGGTGGAGTAGGGCACGTACACTTGGAATCGAGGACGTTCGAGGGCGTTGTGGACTTTGAGATAGACGCTCCGAGCCAGGTGCGCGAACGTCATTGGGGCGACTATGCCCGCGGTGCGAAATATGCGCTGCGTAAGCGTTTTGAACTGAAACGGGGCATCACGGGTGTCATACAGGGAAGTCTGCCCGTTGGCGGCCTGTCATCCTCTGCAGCAGTGCTGATAGCCTATGTGATGGCCTTTGCCAAAGCCAACGACATTACGCTGCAGCCGTTCGAGGTGGTGAAGATTGCTTCGGAGGCAGAACGTGAATACATCGGACTGAACAATGGTCTGCTGGATCAGGCGTGTATAGCGCTAGGCAGGAAAGACGGTCTGCTGTTCCTTGACTGTGACAGCAATGACTGGCGAATCATCAAGAAGAACCCCGACATGCCTCCGTTTGAGATTGGCATTTTCTTCTCGGGCCTGACGCGCTCGCTGGTGAACTCAGACTACAATCTCCGCGTGTACGAATGCAAGACCGCTGCATGGAACATGCTAGCCTATACCGAGCAGCCCCTGAAGACGTTTGACAAGACGTTCCTGAGGGACATCCCCAAGGTGACGTTCGAGAAGACCCGCATAGCCATGCCCGCAAGGTTTGCACGCCGTGCCGAGCATTTCTATTCCGAGTACCGACGTGTGAGGCAGGGTGTGACGGCATGGGAAACGGGTAACATGAAGCTGTTCGGAAAACTGTCGTTCGATTCGTGCGAGAGCTCCATACATAACTATGAATGCGGTAGCCCGGAACTGATTGCCATCTATGAAATCATGAGGAAACTGCCTGGTGTCTATGGCGGCAGGTTCTCAGGAGCAGGCTTCAAGGGAGCCTGCATCGCATTGGTGGATCCTGCTCATAAAGAGGATATTACGAAGGTGCTCACGGAACGCTATCTGGAGCAGTTCCCTGAGTATGAGAAGACTTTCCAAGTGTTTTGGGTGAAACCCGATGACGGAGCAAGGTTTTTGAATGATTGATCATTTTTGGCTGGTGCGATACTGACCAAAGTGGTTTTTCCGGAGTCTCAAGGAATCGGTTAAAATAATTATCAATTTGAAAAACGTAGTAATAGCAGCCGGCTATGCAACAAGGTTGGGCGAACTGACCAGAAACTTCCCGAAGCCGCTGCTTAAAATAGGGGAGAACACCATCTTGGGCAGAATGCTCGATGATATTGACAGCATACCCGGGATAGATGAGCATATCATCATCACGAATCATAAGTTTGCTCCGATATTCGAGGAGTGGAAAAACGGACAGAGCTATCAGAAGCCCATCACCATTGTCGATGACGGTACCGAGACCAACGAAACGAGGCTGGGTGCTGTGTGCGACCTTCTTTTTGCTATGGACAGGCTGGGCATTGACGATGACCTGCTTGTAGTGGCAGCCGACAACCTGCTGTTCTTCTCGTTCCAGGAGTTCGTGGACTTTGCCAGGGAGAAGCAGACATCGTGCATTATGTGCCACGAACAGCCCAGCATAGAGAAGCTGCAGCGTACCGGTGTGGTAGAGGTTGACCCGGACATGAAAGTGACGGGTATGGAAGAAAAACCCCAGGTGCCCAAGAGTCATTGGGCAGTGCCGCCGTTCTACATCTACCTGAAGAAAGACCTGGAGCTGGTGAGACATTCGGTGGAAAACGGATGCGGCAAGGATGCCCCTGGCAACCTGGCCCACTACATGGTTGAGCATACCGTGATGCATGCCTGGCCTATGAGTGCAGGACGCTTTGACATAGGGAGCCTTGATACCTATTATGAGGCAGTAGAGAAGTATGGCAAGTAGTTTGTGCTCTGTGAGTTAGGATAGTGTCGGGGAGTTTCTCCTCTCCGAAGACTTCGAACGTAGCGGTGACTTCAAAAAAGAAAAAAAACAGCAGATAGATTATGCAGAAGATTGAACTGAACAACAAGGTGATTTTAGTGACGGGTTCAGCCGGATTCATAGGCAGCAACCTGGTGAAGAGACTGATGAAGGAAACGCAGGGCACGACCCTCATCGGCATTGACAACATGAACGACTACTACGACGTGAGCCTGAAGGAATACAGGCTGAAGGAGCTCGAGGAGCTGAGCACTCAGTCGCCTACGGTCAATTATCAGTTCGTGAAGGGCGATATAGCCGATAGGGTTGCCGTTGACGACATCTTTGAGCAGTACAGGCCACAAGTGGTTGTGAACCTGGCAGCTCAGGCCGGTGTACGCTATTCCATCACCAATCCTGATGCCTATATCCAGTCGAACATGATAGGGTTCTACAACATATTGGAAGCCTGCCGGCACTCGTATGACCGGCCCGAGGGAGAATACAAGGGCGTGGAGCATCTGGTCTATGCCAGTAGCTCGTCTGTCTACGGCGGTAATAAGAAAGTGCCGTTCTCGACTGACGACCGTGTGGACAATCCCGTGAGCCTCTACGCGGCAACCAAGAAGTCGAATGAACTCATGGCCCATTGCTACTCCAAGCTCTATGACATACCCTCTACAGGACTGAGGTTCTTTACGGTATACGGTCCAGCAGGCAGACCAGACATGGCGTATTTCGGGTTTACCAACAAGCTGATCAAGGGTGAGACCATTCAGATATTCAATTACGGTAACTGCCGCAGGGATTTCACCTTCGTAGACGACATCGTCGAGGGCGTGGTGCGTGTGATGCAGGGAGCCCCCGAGAGACTGGCCGGTGACGACGGGTTGCCCATACCGCCCTATGCTGTTTACAACATCGGTGGGGGACAGCCTGAGAATCTGCTTGACTTCGTGAACATTCTGCAGGAAGAGCTCGTGAGGGCTGGCGTGTTGCCTGCAGACTTCGATTTCGAGGCCCACAAGAAACTGGTGCCCATGCAGCCTGGTGATGTACCTGTTACCTATGCCGATGCCACGGCGTTGGAACGCGACTTCGGCTTCAAGCCCTCCATAACGCTGCGCGACGGTTTGAGGGCCTTTGCAGAGTGGTATGCCAAGTACTACCGTTGAGGCTTTAACGACCACAACGGAACCCAACTGAAGTGCAGAAGAAGTTTTTTGCATTTTTTCTGCATTTACTTAAGGATTTTGGATTTTTTTTCGTACCTTTGCAGAAAATTTGTTATAACAATATAAAATTTTATGAATTTCACTTTGTTAATTACCGTCTTGCTGACGGCTATTACATTGGTGGCGGCTGCTTACGTTGTTGCTAAGCTGATTGGTCCGCGCTCATACGCAAAAGTGAAAGGTGAGCCCTACGAGTGTGGTATTCCTACTCGTGGCTCGTCCTGGCTACCGGTGAGTGTGGGCTTCTACCTGTTCGCCATCTTGTTCCTCATGTTCGATGTGGAAACGGTGTTTCTGTATCCATGGGCAGTAGTAGTGAAGGAGTTCGGTGCCTTGGCTCTGCTTAGTGTCGGCTTCTTCCTGGTAGTACTTGTGTTAGGCCTGGCATACGCTTGGCGGAAAGGAGCGCTGGAATGGAAATGAAACCGAAAATCAAGAGCATTCCCTACGAAGAATGGAATGACAACGAGTCGCTGGAGAAGCTGGTTGACGAGTTGCACGAGGGTGGAGTCAACGTGGTGACAGGAAGCCTGGACAAACTCATCAACTGGGGTCGTGCCAATTCACTGTGGTCACTAACGTTTGCTACGTCGTGCTGCGGTATTGAGTTCATGGCCTGTGGCTGCTCCCGCTACGACTTTGCTCGCTTCGGCTTCGAGGTGACACGTAACTCTCCACGTCAGGCTGACCTGATTATGTGTGCCGGTACGATCACCCACAAGATGGCTCCTGCGCTGAAACGTCTGTACGACGAGATGGCCGAGCCGAAGTATGTCATTGCCGTCGGTGGCTGTGCTATCAGCGGCGGTCCCTTCAAGTCAAGCTATCACGTGGTGAAGGGCATCGAGGAGATTGTACCCGTTGACGTGTTTATCCCAGGCTGTCCCCCACGTCCTGAAGCTATCATGTACGGCATGATGCAGCTGCAGCGTAAGGTGAAGATCGAGAAGTTCTTCGGTGGTGCCAACCATAAGCAGACTGCTGAGGAAAAGGCCCTGGGTGTCTCGAACGAGGAACTGACGTTCCGCAAACTGGGTGACAACCGACGTGCCCCCATCGTGGTGACCGACGTACCCCAGGAGTTTGTTGATGAATTAAAGTCTGTTGCGGCTGAGTCGCAACCAACCGTTAAAGAGGAGGACAAGGCATGAAGTTAGAGTTCCTATCATTTGATTTTGACAAGTTCGCACAAGAGATGCGTAACTTGAAGGACAAGAAGCACTTTGACTATCTTGTGACCATCGTAGGCGAGGACTTCGGAAAGGAAGAGGGACTCGGCTGTATCTATATCCTCGAGAACACCAATACCCACGAGCGCTGCAGCGTGAAGATGCTGGCAAAGTGCCAGGTCTGTGGTGACGGCATTGCCTCGAACGGCACCGGTGATACCGATGGACAGCTGGTTCCGTATATCCCCACCGTGTCAAACATTTGGCGAGTAGCCGATCTGCTGGAGCGTGAGGTCTACGATTTCTTCGGTATCGTCTTCCTTGGACATCCCGATATGCGCCGGCTCTTCCTGCGTAGTGATTTCAAGGGCTATCCCTTTAGAAAAGACTGGAAATTTGACGACAGCTATACACTTGAGGATGATGTGGAGCCCAACTATGGCCTGGAGTATTATCTGGACAAGGATGGTAACCTCCAGTCAAAGCAGAACATTCTCTTCACCGCCGACGACTATGTCATCAACATCGGCCCGCAGCACCCTTCAACACACGGTGTGCTCCGTCTGCAGACAGTACTCGACGGTGAGGTCGTGAAGAGGGTATATCCGCATCTTGGCTATATACACCGCGGCATTGAGAAGATGTGTGAGAACATGACCTACCCGCAGACCCTTGCATTGACCGATCGTCTGAACTACCTCAGCGCCATGATGCACCGTCATGCTCTGGTAGGAGTCATTGAAGAGGGCATGGGTGTGGAACTCACCGACCGCATCAAGTACATTCGTACCATCATGGACGAGTTGCAGCGTATTGACTCGCACCTGCTTTACGTTGGCTGCTGTGCTCAGGATATGGGTGCACTGACCGCTTTCCTCTATAGCATGCGCGACCGTGAGCATGTGCTCAATTGTATGGAGGAGACAACCGGAGGACGCCTCATACAGAACTATTACAGGATTGGCGGCCTTCAGGATGATATTGACCCGAACTTCGTGAAGAATGTGAAGGACCTGGTGAAGTATATGAAACCCATCATTCAGGAATATGTTGACGTGTTCGGCGACAATATCATCACCCACAACCGCTTCGAAAACGTTGGACCCATGTCGCTCGAGGACTGTATCTCGTATGCCGTTACCGGGCCTGCCGGACGTGCTTCGGGATGGACCAACGATGTGCGTAAGAACCACCCGTACGACATGTACGACAAGGTGGAGTGGGAGCAGATTACCATGACGGGATGCGACACCATGGACCGTTATACCTGCCACATCCAGGAGATGTATCAGAGCCTGCACATCATTGAGCAGCTGATTGACAACATTCCCGAGGGCGACTTCTACGTGAAGCAGAAACCCATCATCAAGGTACCCGAGGGACAGTGGTACTTCTCGGTGGAAGGTGCCAGCGGTGAGTTCGGCGTATACCTCGATTCACGAGGTGACAAGAGCCCCTATCGCTTGAAGATGCGTCCTATGGGTCTTTCCCTCACAGGTGCACTTGACCCGATGCTGCGCGGACAGAAGATTGCTGACTTGGTGGCTACAGGTGCTGCTATTGACTTCGTAATACCCGATATCGATAGGTAGTCGGATAGTAAAATGGTAAATAAGTAAAAAAGTAAAGATTATGTTCGACTTTTCTATTATAACCCAATGGTTCGACGCTCTCCTGCGAGAAACACTCGGTCTTGGAGATTTTCTGTCAATACTGATTGAGTGCGTGCTAGTGGGTGCGGCTATCCTCGTTGGATATGCACTCATTGCCATCGTGCTGATATTCATGGAACGTAAAGTCTGTGCTTACTTCCAGTGCCGTCTGGGCCCGATGCGAGTAGGTTACTGGGGACTGCTGCAGGTGTTTGCTGATGTGCTGAAGATGCTCATCAAGGAGATATTCTTTGTTGACAAGGCCGACAAACTGCTCTATGCCGTAGCTCCGCTGCTGGTGATCATAGGGTCTGTGGGAGCATTCTCGTTCCTGCCCTGGAACAATGGCGCCACCGTGCTCGACTTCAATGTGGGTATATTCCTGCTCACTGCCATTTCATCTATTGGCGTCGTCGGTATTTTCTTGGCTGGATGGGCTTCTAACAATAAGTACTCGGTGGTCAGCGCCATGCGTGGAGCTGTTCAGATGATCAGTTATGAAATGTCACTCTGCCTTTGCCTGATTACGGCGGTTATCCTGACAGGTACTATGCAGATGTCGGGTATCGTTGAGGCACAGACAGGACCATGGAAGTGGCTCATCTTCCAGGGACATATTCCTGCCATCATTGCCTTCCTGGTGTTCCTGGTTGCTGGTAATGCCGAGGCCAACCGTGGACCGTTCGACATGGCTGAGGCCGAGAGCGAGCTGACGGCAGGTCACCATACTGAGTACTCGGGTATGGGATTCGGATTCTTCTATCTCGCAGAGTTCCTCAACCTGTTCATCATAGCAGGCATTGCCGCTACGGTATTCCTTGGCGGATGGGCACCTGTGAATATTGGTGTCGAGGCTTTTGACACCTTGATGGACTATATCCCCGGTATCGTATGGTTCATGGGCAAGACTTTTGCACTGGTTTGGGTGCTCATGTGGATCAAGTGGACATTCCCACGTCTGCGTATTGACCAGATTCTGAAGTTAGAGTGGAAGTACTTAATGCCACTGTCGCTCATCAACCTCGTATTGATGACTGTTATCGTGGCTTTAGGCCTATATATTAAATAAGGTATAGCAATGGAAGATAACAAATCATATTTCGGAGAACTCGGACACGGCCTGAAAACACTTGCTACGGGCATGAAGGTAACCTGGAAGGAATACTTCAAGGACTTCTTCACCAACAAGTCAACAGAGCAGTATCCTGAGAATCGCAAGACTACACTACATGTAGCCAAGCGCCATCGTGGACGTCTTGTGTTCAAACGCAATGAGGATGGAAGCTACAAGTGTACGGCTTGCACCTTGTGTGAAAAGGCATGTCCGAACGGCACCATCAAGATCCTGGCACACATGGCCGAGGATCCCGAGACCGGCAAGAAGAAAAAGCAGCTGGACGACTATCAGTACGATCTGGGTGACTGCATGTTCTGCCAGCTGTGTACGAATGCCTGCAATTTCGATGCAATAGAGTTTACAAACGACTTTGAGAATGCGGTGTTTGACCGTGACAAGCTGGTGCTGCACCTCGACAAGGAGGTTTACCAGGGAGGCTCGCTGCCAAATATCCTGGAGGGTGGCGCACCATTCGAAGTCGGCAAGTTTAATACTAAAACCAAGTAAGGACAAATGGCTAATACAGTAATGTTTTGCATTCTCGCCGTCGTCATTCTGGGCTCTGCCTTAATGTGTGTGACGACCAAGCGGATTATGCGAGCAGCAACATTTATGTTGTTCGTGCTCTTTGGTGTGGCAGGTCTTTACTTCCTGCTCGACTATACCTATCTGGGAGCTGCCCAGATATCTGTCTATGCCGGTGGCGTGACCATGATCTATGTCTTTGCCATTCAATTGGTCAGCAAAAGGACGCTGCAGGGAATGGTGGAGCGCCTGAAAGGGTCACGCATCGTGGCTGGAGCTCTTCTTTCGGTGGTAGGACTGCTGCTGGTGGTGCTGGTGTTCCTGAAGAACAAATTCTTCAGCCTGATGCATGCCGAGAATGATGTGGAGGTGCCTATGAGTGCTATCGGACAGGCGCTGGTTGGCTCGGAGAAGTATCAGTATGTGCTTCCCTTCGAGTTCATCAGTATTTTCCTGCTGGCTTGCATCATCGGTGCACTGGTTGTTTCACGTAAAGCAGAGGAGGACTAAGCTATGGTACCAGTAGAATATTTCTTCGTGCTCTCTGCACTGCTGTTCTTTATCGGCGTTTATGGCTTCGTCACAAGGCGTAACCTGATTGCCATGCTCATCTCCATTGAGCTGGTGCTGAACGCCGTGGATATCAATTTCGCAGCCTTTAACCGACTGCTCTTCCCCGATATGAACGAGGGATTCTTCATGACTCTCTTCTCCATCGGTGTTTCGGCAGCTGAGTCGGCTGTAGCTATCGCGATTATCATCAATGTTTATCGCAACTTCAAGAGCGATACAGTAGACAGTATTTCTAACATGAAAAGATAAGTAAACGTATGGATTACAGTTATTCTATATTGATTCTTCTTCTGCCGCTGTTCTCGTTCCTGATTTTGGGACTTCTCGGCATGAAAATGTCGCATAAGGCGGCTGGACTCATTGGCACATGCTCGTTGGGTGTGGTCACAATCCTGAGTTATTTTGCTGCTTTCCAGTATTTCACAGCTCCACGTGTAGATGGCGTGTTCCAGACCATCGTACCCTATAACGTTACATGGCTGCCGCTGGGTGACCTGCATTTTGACCTGGGTATCATGCTTGACCCCATATCGGTCATGATGCTCATCGTCATATCTACGGTCTCGCTGATGGTCCATATCTATTCTTTCGGCTACATGCACGGAGAAAAAGGCTTCCAGCGCTACTATGCGTTCCTGAGTCTTTTCTCCATGTCCATGCTTGGACTCGTGGTGGCTACCAACATCTTCCAGATGTACTTGTTCTGGGAGCTCGTGGGTGTGTCTTCTTACCTGCTCATCGGATTCTATTATCCGTTGCACGCTGCCGTAGCCGCTTCTAAGAAGGCTTTTATCGTGACACGATTTGCCGATGGATTCTTCCTCGTGGGTATTCTCATCTTCGGCTTCTACACCGGTTCCTTCAGCTTTACGTTTGCAGGACAGGGTGCAGACATCGTGATGGGTGCCGGCACTACTCCGTTCATTGCATGTAATGCTGACAAGGCATTAGCTGCAGCCGGATTCCTGCTGCCTACAGCTCTCACGCTGATGTTTATCGGCGGTGCCGGTAAGAGTGCCATGTTCCCCTTGCACATCTGGCTCCCTGATGCCATGGAGGGTCCCACACCTGTATCGGCTCTCATCCATGCTGCTACGATGGTGGTGGCTGGTGTCTATCAGGTGGCTCGTATGTTCCCGTTGTGGATTCAGTATGCTCCGGAAGCCATGAGCATCATCGTGTGGGTTGGTGTTATCACTGCCTTCTATGCTGCTGCCGTCGCTTGCGCACAGACCGATATCAAACGTGTGTTGGCTTTCTCAACCATCTCGCAGATTGCATTCATGATGGTGGCTCTGGGCGTATGTACCGAGGGTGTAACAGGTCATGAACATCCCGGTAGCGTAGGTTATCTCGCCGGTATGTTCCATCTGTTTACCCACGCCATGTTCAAGGCTTGCCTCTTCTTGGGAGCCGGCTGCATCATCCATGCTGTCCACTCCAACGAGATGGCTTTGATGGGAGGCCTGCGCAAGTACATGCCTGTAACACACTGGACATTCCTCATTTCTTGTCTGGCCATTGCCGGTATACCGTTCTTCTCGGGCTTCAGCTCGAAGGATGAGATTATCTCGGCCTGCATGAACTACAGCCCCGTGGTTGGCTGGATTATGACGGGTATTGCTGCCATGACCGCCTTCTACATGTTCCGTCTGTACTATGGAATCTTCTGGGGTACGGAGAATAAGGAGGCACACGAGCATCATACACCCCATGAGGCTCCGCTGACAATGACAGTTCCTCTGATTGTACTCTCCGTGATTACAGTGGGCGTAGGTATCTATACGACGCTGGCAGGCTTCCTGGGTTGGGGAGGATCGTTCGGCTCGTTTGTATCTGCCGATGGTCACGACTATACCATTCACTTCGATGCAACGGTTGCAGCCGTGAGTACCGTGATAGCCATTTGCAGCATCTGCCTGGCTACCTATATCTTTAAGGGTGAGCAGCAGCCCATTGCCGACCGTCTCTACAAGACGTTCCCCAATCTGTGGCGCGCTGCCTACAAGCGTTTCTATCAGGACGAGATCTGGCAGTTTGTTACGCATAAGGTCATCTTTGCCTGTGTATCGAGACCCATAGCATGGTTCGACCGTCATATTATTGACGGAACGTTCAACTTTGCTGCATGGGGAGCTCAGGAAGGCGGTGAAAGCCTGCGCTCTTGGCAGAGTGGCGATGTGCGTCAATATGCAATATGGTTCCTTACAGGTGCCGTTGCACTGACACTCGTTTTACTTGCTTTGTAATAACGTAATAACGATATAACGTAATAACGTAATAACGGATATGAATATATTAAGTTTATTCGTAATAATTCCAGTCCTGATGCTTGCAGGCCTTTGGCTCGCCAAGAATCTTAATCAGGTGCGTGGCGTGATGGTGGCTGGGTCCACAGCCTTGCTCGCACTATCCATCTGGCTGACCATTTATTTCATTCAGCAGCGTGCTGCCGGCAATACGGATATCATGCTGCTCAGTGCTTCCACACCGTGGTTCAAGCCCCTGAATATTGCCTATAGCGTTGGCGTTGACGGTATTTCAGTGGTGATGCTGCTGCTGTCGAGTATCATTGTCTTTACAGGTACCTTTGCCTCATGGCAGCTGAAGCCGCTTACCAAGGAGTATTTCCTATGGTTCACCCTTCTTTCCACGGGCGTGTTCGGATTCTTTATCTGCACGGATATGTTCACCATGTTCATGTTCTACGAGGTGGCTCTGATTCCCATGTATCTGCTCATCGGTGTGTGGGGTAGCGGTGCCAAGGAGTATGCTGCCATGAAGCTCACCCTGATGCTGATGGGTGGATCTGCCCTTCTGATCATCGGTATTCTTGGTATCTATTATTTCTCAGGTGCTACTACAATGAACGTCAATGAGATTGCACAGATGCACAATATCCCTGTGGATATACAGAAGATCTTCTTCCCGTTCATCTTCATCGGATTCGGTGTTCTTGGAGCTCTCTTCCCGTTCCACACATGGTCTCCTGACGGTCATGCTTCTGCCCCCACCGCAGTATCAATGCTCCATGCTGGTGTGTTGATGAAACTCGGAGGTTACGGTTGCTTCCGTGTGGCCATGTACCTCCTCCCTGAGGCTGCCCAGGAACTGTCGTGGATCTTCCTCATCCTGACCACCATCTCTGTGGTCTATGGTGCGCTCTCTGCATGTGTGCAGACAGACCTGAAGTATATCAATGCCTACTCGTCTGTGTCACACTGCGGCCTGGTGCTTTTTGCACTGCTGATGATGACCAAGACAGCCGCAACAGGTGCTATTCTGCAGATGCTCTCTCACGGTCTGATGACGGCTCTCTTCTTTGCCCTCATCGGTATGATCTATGGACGTACACATACCCGTGACGTGCGTAAACTCGGTGGTCTGATGAAGATCATGCCGTTCCTCGCCGTAGGATATGTGCTGGCTGGTCTGGCTAACCTCGGACTGCCTGGCTTCTCCGGGTTCATTGCCGAGATGACCATCTTCGTCGGTTCATTCGAGAACCCGGATACATTCCACCGTGTCTGCACTATCATTGCCTGTACATCGGTGGTGGTGACTGCCGTCTACATTCTGCGTCTGGTGGGTAAGATCCTCTATGGAGAGGTATCCGACCCGCACTACCTGCAGCTGACCGATGCCACCTGGGACGAACGCCTCTCTGTGGCTTGCCTCATCTTCTGCGTAGCCGGTCTCGGTACGTTCCCCCTCTGGGCCAGCAATGTCATCAACGACGCCGTCGTTCCTATCCTGAACAGCATCTACTACATACAATAAATTAGAGAAAAGATGAATTACGGACAATTCTTAAATATGATGCCCGAGGCTTGCCTCGTTTTCTGGCTGATACTTGTATTCTTTGTAGACTTTGCTCTTACTGGTGAGCGTAAAAGCCAGTTCCTGAAGTGGGTCATGTATGTTGCATTGCCTGTCGGCGTTGCATTCCCGATAGCTTGGAACCCCGCGCCTACAGAAGCCTTCGGTGGTCTCTATGTCACCTCGCAACTGGTCAATGTCATGAAGGTTATCTTGGCATTGGGTACGCTCATCGTAGTCATTATGTCGCAGCCGTGGCTACAGACTGCCAAGAAACTGGAAGGTGAGTACTACATGCTGTTGCTTTCTACGCTTCTCGGCATGTTCATCATGATTTCCTCAGGCAATTTCCTCATGTTCTTCCTCGGACTTGAGACTGCTTCTGTGCCTCTGGCTTGTCTGGTGGCTTTCGACAAGAAGAAACAGCAGAGTGCTGAGGCTGCAGCCAAGTACATCCTCACGGCCACTTTCTCTTCAGGAGTGATGCTCTATGGTATCTCGTTCCTCTATGGCGCTACGGGCACACTGTATTTTGAGGATATGGTTCTGCCGCTGAGTAACATGACGAACTATGGCTCTGATAAGATGCCACTAGTCATCATGGGCATGGTGTTCTTCTTCAGCGGACTCGGTTTCAAACTCTCGCTTGTTCCTTTCCACTTCTGGACTGCCGACACCTATCAGGGTGCACCTACACCCGTAACTGGCTACTTGAGCGTCATCTCGAAAGGGTCGGCTGCCTTGGCTCTGTGTATCATCCTTACAAAGGTGATGGCTCCGTTGGTGGAATACTGGGAAGTGCTGATGGGCACGGTTATCGTGCTCACCATTACGGTGGGTAACCTTTTTGCCATGCGTCAGAAAGAGTTGAAACGATTCATGGCTTTCAGCTCTATTTCCCAGGCAGGTTACATCATGTTGGCCGTTATGGGCAACAGTGCTCTCGGAGGCACCGCCCTTACTTACTATGTGCTGGTCTACGTGGTAGCCAACATGGCTGTCTTCACTGTGATTAATGTGGTGGAGCAGCGCTATGGACGTACTGACATGGATGCCTACAATAGCTTCTATGAGACCAATCCTAAGTTGTCGTTCCTCATGACGCTTGCCTTGTTCTCGTTGGCAGGTATTCCTCCTTTCGCAGGCATGTTCTCGAAGTTCTTTGTCTTCATGGCTGCCGCTGAAGAAGGCTCCTTCCTGGCTTATTTCGTGGTATTCGTGGCTCTTATCAATACTGTGCCTTCACTCTACTACTATCTGCGTATTGTCAAGGCTATGTATATCAAGAAGAGTACCACACCCCTGCCTGCGTTTAAGAGTGATGTGAACACTCGCTTGGCCCTGGCCCTCTGTACTGCCGGTATTGCTGCCTTTGGTGTAGTCAGCTGTATCTACCAGTGGATCGCTAGTGCGGCAGGCGTGTAATCCGGGGGTAACTTCCGGTAGTTGATATGGAAGTTAATATGTGAGATATGATAATTAATACTCGTCGAGTAATATTCAATACTCGGCGAGTATTTTAAGAAAACTGTAGTTAATAATGTATAGAACGAATACTTGCGGTGAGTTGAGACTCACTGATGCCGGTAAGAACGTAACGCTGGCAGGATGGGTGCAACGCACCCGTAAGATGGGAGGAATGACGTTTGTCGACTTGCGCGACCGTTATGGTTTGACGCAGTTGGTGTTTGACGAATCGAAGGATGCACAGCTCTGCGACCAGGCTAATAAGATGGGGCGAGAATGGTGTGTTCAGGTAAAGGGTACGGTAAGCGAACGGCAGTCTAAGAATCCGAAGATGCCGACGGGTGACATCGAGATATTGGCCGAGGAACTGAACGTTCTCAGCGAGAGTCAGACACCCCCGTTTACCATTGAGGACCAGACAGACGGCGGTGACGATATCCGTATGAAGTACCGTTATCTGGACTTACGCCGCCCGGTGGTGAGAAAGAACCTGGAATTGCGCCACAGAATGACAATCCTGATTCGCAACTTCCTGGACAATCTGGACTTCATTGAGGTTGAGACGCCGATACTGATTGGTTCTACGCCCGAGGGAGCACGTGACTTTGTGGTTCCCTCGCGTATGAATCCTGGACAGTTCTATGCACTGCCCCAGTCGCCTCAGACGTTGAAGCAGTTGCTCATGGTGAGTGGCTTTGACCGTTACTTCCAGATTGCCAAGTGCTTCCGTGACGAGGATCTGCGTGCAGACCGTCAGCCCGAGTTTACGCAGATAGACTGTGAAATGTCATTTGCTGATCAAGAGGATGTGCTGAATATCTTTGAGGAGTTGGCCCGTCACCTGTTTAAAGAGGTGCGTGGCGTGGAGTTGCCGCCGCTTCAGCGTATGACATGGCATGAGGCCATGCGCCGTTTCGGCAGCGATAAACCGGATTTGCGCTTTGGTATGGAGTTCGTTGAGCTGATACCTCAGCTGAAGGGAACAGGTACCTTCCCCGTGTTCAACGATGCTGAATATATTGGTGGTATCTGTGTTCCTGGCTGTGCTAACTATACCCGCAAGCAATTGGATCAACTGACTGATTTCGTAAAGCGTCCGCAGGTAGGAGCTAAAGGTTTGGTCTATGTGAAGTTCAATGAGGACGGAACGGTGAAATCCAGTATCGACAAGTTCTATGAGCCCGCTGTGTGGCAGCAGGTAAAGGAGGCTATGGGTGCCAAGGATGGTGACCTGGTTCTGATTCTATCTGGTGACAATGCTAACAAGACGCGTGTGCAGCTTTGCACCTTGCGTCTGGAAATGGCTGATCGGCTGGGATTGAGGGACAAGAATAAGTTTGTTTGTCTATGGATTGTGGACTTCCCGCTCTTTGAGTGGAGTGATGAAGAACAGCGTTTGATGGCTACGCACCATCCGTTTACTCTGCCTAATCCCGAGGACATTCCTTTGTTGGATACAGCACCGGAGAAAGTGCGCGCCGTGGCTTATGACTTCGTGTGCAATGGCGTAGAAGTGGGTGGTGGATCCTTGCGTATCCATGATGGAAAACTGCAGGAGAAGATGTTCCAGATCTTAGGCTTCACGCCCGAGAAGGCCATGGCTCAGTTCGGCTTCCTTATCAATGCCTTTAAGTATGGTGCACCTCCTCACGCAGGACTGGCTTTCGGTCTTGACCGTTTCGTGAGCCTGATGGCAGGACTTGACAGCATCCGCGACTGTATAGCCTTCCCAAAGAACAACAGTGGACGTGATGTGATGCTTGATGCTCCGGGCTTCCTTGATCAGAAACAGTTGGATGAACTGCAACTGAAGGTGGAACTTCGTTCTACATCCGCTACGGCCGATGGTGAATGAATTCTACAAAACTTCCTTCGTGCGTAGTTGACTTACGTCAAGAATAATGCCGTTTTGTTGTAAAAAGGCCTAAAATTCAGTCAGTTGTATAAAAAGAAGAGTTACCTTTGCACTCGAAAAGATTAGGATAAGTATTTACAAAAATACGATTATTAATTATTTAAAGCATTATGGCAGAAAAGAAAGCAACAACGAAGAAGGCTACTGAGACAAAGACTACAGCAGCTAAGAAGGAAACCGTGAAGAAGGTTGCAGCTCCTAAGGCTGCTGCTAAGAAGGAAACACTCGCAGTGAATGCAGAGAATATCGGTTTCAAGGCAGGAGATGTTTATCAGGCACTGGCAGCAGCAGAGAAGGCTCTCTCTGTAAAGGAGATTGCTAAGGCTGCAAAGATTTCAGAGGAGGAGACTCTTCTCGGTCTGGGCTGGCTCTTCAAGGAGGGCAAGCTGGTGAACGCTGAGGAGAAGATTACGCTCGCATAAGCAAACAACATTCAGACAAATAAAAAAGGTCGGTAAGCATACGGGTTTGCCGACCTTTTTCACTTAATTCCTACCATTAGCTACATACCTCTCTTCACTAACTTCAAACATCAGGAACCTGAATGGAAAGACAAATATTGCAGATACTTTCGGCAGTTGGGCAACATGGCATCAGTGTGCATGCCCTGACAATGCATGTCTACAATATGAATGCCACTTTTTTCTCTCAGCCTGACCTCAATGATATCCGGAATGGTGTTCGGCGGTTTTTGCTGAAGAATTCTAAGTCAGACTCTTCGCTCATTGAACGTACGGAACGCCGAGGAGTCTATCGTTTGAATACGGCTCATAATGCTGATGCACGTCAGCTGATGTTAGAGTTCCATGAAGAGAAACATCCAGAGGAGAAAGAAGAGAAACCGAAAGAAGATCTCTCACTCGATTTGTTTGGTTGATGATACTGAACGTTCAACCTTATGTATAGATGATAATGGATTAGAAACAAGAAAAAATATGAAGAAGAAGGTTCTGGAAGTCATACGTCAAGGACAAATAGGCGGCGGTGAATCACATCTGCTGGACTTAGTGTATTATTTGGATAAGACCCGTTACCAGCCTGTTTGCTTGTCTTTTACAGGAGGAGAGATGATCAACCGTCTGGAGGCAAGTGGTATCAAGTGCCATGTCATAGAATCTCAAAGCCCCTTTGACATGAATGTTCAGAAGCGTGTGAAGGCTCTGATGAAGGAAGAACAGATAGATATAGTTCATGCCCATGGTAGCAGGGCTGCTTCAAACGTGATCTTCCCTGCCAGGTCTCTTCATATACCTTTGATATATACAGTGCATGGTTGGAGCTTCCATGACGATCAGAATGCTATCATAAAGAAACTGCGCGGATGGTCAGAGAAGCTAATCTGCCATTATTCCGATTCAGTCATCTGTGTATCAAAGAGCAATGCTGAAACGGGTAGGCAGGTTTTTGGACTAAAAGAGGTCACGGTCATTGAGAATGGTATCAATCTGGATGTCTTCAATAGGAACAGGACATTTGACGATCGGCGTGAAGGTTTCCATTTCTCAGATGATGATTTTGTCGTAGGTTTTATAGCCAGGACGACAAAGCAGAAGAATCCATTACTTTTCTTAAAGGCATTGAAACAGGCTCATGAGAAGAATCCGAAAGTGAAAGGACTTTTCGTGGGTGAGGGAGATATGGATCAAGCAGTTGACTCCTTTATTCAGGACAATCGCATGATGGATTATTTATATCGTAGTCCTTTCCGCACAGATGTCCCAGAACTGTTGAACTGTATTGATGTCTATTGTCTGCCCAGCCTTTGGGAGGGACTTTCCATAGCTTTGCTGGAAGCGATGGCTATGGGAAAAGCAATTATTGCGACACCTACAGATGGAACTAAGGAACTGCTTACTGACAAGGAAAACGGTCTTGTCGTGGATTTCAACAATCAGCAACAGCTTGCTGATGCTATCCTGAGTTTTTTTGATGATCAGTCTCTGTTTGAGAAGTGTAGCAAGAATGCTACATTATTGGTCCAGCAGCGTTTCAATGCGCAGAGAGTGGCTGATTCCGTGATGGAGATCTATGCTAAATGCGTTTCTTGACTACCGCAGGTACTCCAATAGCTATTGAATTGTCAGGAATATCTTTTGTGACAACAGCACCTGCAGCTACAACACAGTGACTGCCAATAGTGACACCTGGCAGAATGACAGCATTCGCACCAATCCAGACATCGTCTTTTATCGTGACGGGTGAGGTAGAGACTCCTTGCTCGTCAATCCGTTTTGAGGAGTCACTGAAATTGTGATTGAGAGCAGTCACGGTAATGCCTTGGGCTAAATTGACATGGCTGCCAATGGTTACAGGACCTATGATCGTATTATGTAGACCAATGCGGGTATAGTCACCTATCAAGACGTCGCCAACAGCATTATTGATACAGCTGTAGGACTCTACGACGCTTCGGGTGCCTAGCGAGAACTTCCTGTAGGGTGGGGTGTCCATGCGCACGGAGCGATAGATCTTGGAACCGCGTCCTCGGTGTTGGTAAAGCGGAGCCAGTATGCGAATGTACCAACGCGGGCGTGCGTCACGCTGGTTCATAATAAGCCAGTCTATCAGTCTTTTCAACCGAGGGCTTGACTTCATTTTTTGCCGGATTTCTTCGTTGTCCATGTTATTTTTTGTTTCTAAAGCACAAAATTACTATTTATTTCGCATGTTTGCAAATTTTTTATTAATTTTGTAGCAAATTATAGAATATGAAGATACTTTTCCTTGTTTATCATGGCTTTTCGGACTATAGCGGTATCTCAAAAAAGATACACTATCAAGTAAAAGGACTTCGTGAGAATGGTTACGAAGTACATCTTTGTTACTATGGGTTTGACAGCCGTGGACACCGTTGCCGTTACGTTGACGATGAGGTCATAAAGGATTATGGAAAAGACCGCTGGGCAGGACTCCGCCAGCGCACGGACTATGGATGTGTCTATGACTATTGTAAACTGAATGGGATCCAGTTTGTCTATGCCCGTTGTTTCCAGAACGCTAATCCTTGGCTGATTCGCTTCTTCCGTGATTTGAATAAAATCGGTGTATGTTCAGTAACTGAGATACCAACCTATCCATACGATGAAGAGTTTGCTTCCTTCCCATTTTCCGTGAGAATGGAGTTAAAGGTCGATCAGTTGTTCCGTCGTCGTCTGGGACGTGAAATGGTGGCATTTGTGACGTTCTCTGATGCAGAGAAGATCTTCGGTCAGCGTACCATCCGTATCAGCAATGGAGTGGATTTTGACAACATCCCCATTCACCAGTTTCAGTCCCAGGATGATGCTGTTCATCTGATAGGAGTGGCCGAGGTTCATCTTTGGCATGGGTATGACAGGTTAATCAAAGGTATTGGGGAATACTATAAGAATACAGATGCTCCCCGAAACGTCTATTTCCATATAGTCGGAGGAGTTGCTCCAGACGACAGGTATAAGGATAATGAATACCATCAAGGATTCCAGAACATCATAGACCATTATGGTATACAGGACAGAATCATCTTCCATGGTACCCTTTTCGGTGAGGAACTTGACAAAGTCTTCAACCAATGCCAGTTCGCAATAGGTTCCTTGGCTCGGCACCGCAGTGGCATTACTGTTATTAAGACACTGAAAAACAGGGAGTACGCCACGCGCGGTCTACCTTTCATTTATAGTGAACAGGACAGCGACTTTGACCACCAACCCTATGTCCTGAAAGCGCCTGCCGATGAAACGCCTATTAATGTTCAGCAGATACTGGACTTCATTGACAGTCACCAATTCGAACCTCAGGAAATTCGGAAAACGGTGGAACACTTGACATGGAAAATCCAAATGAAGAGAGTGGTGGACGAAGCGACTGCCATGAATAGCTAATTTGATGAAGTATGTACGAGGTTACTGTTGGCATTCCTGTCTATAAAGCAGTTGACTACATTGAGGCTACGATGGAGTCGGCTTTGGCACAGTCGTATTCTGACATAGAGTTTCTCGTGATAGACGATTGTGGAGACGATGGCTCTATTGCCGTGGTGGAACGTTTGCAGAAAGAGCATCCACGAGGAAAGGCTATCCGTCTGCTTCGCAATAAGTGCAATTTAGGTGTAGGGCCTTCACGCAATCGGATTATTGACGAGGCTAACGGTAAATACTTGTATTTCTTGGATTCTGACGATGTCATTGAACCGCATACCATCGATCTACTGGTAGGTGCTGCCCATGGTCATAGGGCAGAGGTGGTCTATGCTTCGTTTGAGCAGATTGATAATGTGTCTCATTCTTCAACTAAGCAGATTGTCTATCCACCTGAGTCTTTTGAGCATCTTGGTGATTTGGCTTGTTATGCCTTCCGTAACTACGGATTCTTCCAGTCTTCGGTATGCAATTGCTTGATAGACTTGCATTTCCTTAGAACTGTAAAACTGAAGTTCATTGATGCGGTGTATTGGGAAGATATGGCTTTTACCTACGAATTGGTCACACTGGTTGAAAGAGCGGCGTTGTTGCCTGATATTACCTATCATTATTTATGCCGGCCGAATTCATTGTCTAACTATCAGGAAAGGGCACACCTGAAAAGGGACGAAGTCCTTAAGAACGTATCCACGATAGACTACCTGAAATGGAAATGTCGTCAGAAGACAGGTAATTCCTATACCCCTTATATGTGCTACAATTTGGAGATGAACAGTTTCTATATTGTCAGTCATGTCTTAAAACACAGGAAATGTATTATTCCGGAGATTCCTGACGCTGACCTTCACCAGATGATGCAGATGCCGATGTCCTTGGGCGAGATTTTGCGGTTCCGTCATCGGTTGCTCGGTAATTTGATTCTCTGGGCTATTGTCAAATTGCCGACACCGCTCTTCATGTTTGCAGTGAAAATCATGGGACGCATAAAAAAGATAATATGAAGAATCTTTGAAAGAAAAAAATGCTTAATAATTTTGGGTAATTAAAAGAAAAGTGTTACCTTTGCAAGGTTGAATGGAATACTAAAAACAAAACATTTAAATATTAATAGCTTATGGCACAAATTACTGGACACATTTCCCAGATTATCGGTCCTGTTATCGACGTGTTCTTTGATACCAAGGGACTTGACGCGGAAAAAGTGTTACCAAAAATCCATGATGCCCTGAAGATTGTACGTGCAGGCGGAAATGAACTGATTGTCGAAGTGCAGCAGCACATTGGTGAAGATACAGTTCGTTGCGTTGCTATGGACAATACTGACGGACTTCAGCGTGGGTTGGAAGCAATCCCTCTTGGAACTCCTATCAGAATGCCCGCTGGCGATCAGATTAAAGGTCGAATGCTGAATGTTATTGGTCAGCCTATCGACGGTATGAAACCATTAGACATGAATGGTGCCTATCCCATCCATCGTGAGGCTCCCACCTTTGAGGAGCTCTCTACGAAGAAGGAGATCCTGGCAACAGGTATCAAGGTGATTGACCTGTTGGAGCCATATATGAAAGGTGGAAAGATCGGTCTCTTTGGTGGTGCAGGCGTGGGTAAGACGGTGCTCATTATGGAGCTGATCAACAACATTGCCAAGGGGCACAATGGCTTCTCCGTATTTGCCGGTGTGGGCGAGCGTACCCGTGAAGGTAACGACTTGATCCGTGAAATGCTCGAGTCGGGTGTTATCCGTTACGGCGAGAAGTTCCGCAAGGCAATGGAAGAGGGAAAATGGGACTTGTCACTCGTTGACCCTGAGGAGATGAAAAAGAGTCAGGCAACGTTGGTTTACGGACAGATGAACGAACCTCCCGGGGCACGTGCCTCCGTGGCGCTATCTGGTCTGACCGTTGCTGAGAGTTTCCGTGACGGTGGAGGTAAGGATGGCGGTGCTGCCGATATTCTGTTCTTCATCGACAATATCTTCCGTTTCACACAGGCCGGTTCCGAGGTGTCAGCCTTGTTGGGCCGTATGCCGAGTGCCGTGGGTTACCAGCCGACACTGGCTTCCGAGATGGGAGCTATGCAGGAGCGTATCACTTCTACCAAGACAGGATCTATCACCTCTGTCCAGGCTGTATATGTGCCTGCCGATGACTTGACCGACCCTGCTCCTGCTACAACGTTTACCCATCTGGATGCTACCACGGTGCTGGATCGTAAGATAGCAGAGCTGGGTATCTATCCTGCTGTAGACCCCTTAGGCAGTACGTCGCGTATTCTTGACCCGCTGATTGTTGGCAAGGCCCACTATGACTGTGCTCAGAGGGTGAAGGAGATCCTGCAGCGTTATAAGGAGTTGCAGGATATCATTGCCATCCTCGGTATGGATGAATTGTCGGATGAGGATAAGCTGACTGTGAACCGTGCACGTCGCGTGCAACGCTTCCTCTCCCAGCCGTTTACGGTGGCATCCCAATTTACAGGTCTGCCAGGCGTGATGGTACCCATCGAGGAGACAATCAAGGGCTTCAATGCCATTCTTGATGGTGAGGTGGATAATCTGCCGGAACAGGCATTCCTTAATGTGGGAACTATCGAAGATGCGAAGGAAAAGGCCAAGAAACTCCTGGAAGCAGCAAATGCATAAATCGTTAATTGTAAATCGTTAAATCGTATATTACGTTTATGTTGAGATTAAAGATCGTTTCTCCTGAAAGGATTGAATTCACTGGTGACGTGGAAAGCGTGAAGGTGCCTGGCACACAGGGCAACTTCGAGATTCTGACTGATCATGCCCCTATCATCTCTACCCTTCAGAAGGGAGTGGTGGAGTTCAATGGGCAGCAGTTGGAAATCTTAGGCGGATTCGTAGCAGTGCAGCAGAACGAAGTGTCGATCTGTGTGGAGAAGACAGAGTAGTGTGGAAGTAGAATACTGAGAAACAGAATCATTGGAGTACTTCTTTTCCGCTCTCTTTTTCACACTGTTAGGAATGGCTTATGTCAGGGGATACGACATCGTGAAGAGCCGTTCTCCCGAACATCTGGTCCACTTCTATCTCGTTATGGCAGTGATACGTATGTTGCTCGTGGTTACCGTCGTTGCACTTTACGTGTTATTTGCTCCTAACAGAGAAGATGCCATCCATTTCGCTGCTATTATATTAATAATGTACGCGGTAATGATGGTTGTGACACTCTCTTTAAGACATTGATTAAGAATTACAATTATGCTTCATGCATTATGAATAATGAATTGAAAAAGTTGCTATGCATAGCTCTGTTTGCTATGGCGTTGTTACCAGCGTTGAAGGCAGAGGATTTCTCGGCCAAGGAGGTGGTGCTTGAGCATATCAAGGACTCCCACGATTGGCATGTGACCGACCTTGCTGGCGGCAAGTCGCTGGTCATCCCCCTGCCCGTCATTGTCAACAGTTCCACGGGCTGGCATGTGTTCTGCTCTTCGCAGTTTGAGCATCATCCCGACCCGAACGGACTCCGTCAGGGGCCTTATGGGCTGGCCATCGCCACAGAGGGCGACCATGCAGGCAAAATAGTGGAGGCAGGTCAGCCTGTCCTCGACCTTTCCATTACGAAGACGGTTGCCGTGATGTTTATTAATGTAGCCATTCTGCTTTGCTGCATCCTGCTCAGCGCTCGCTGGTACAAGAAACGCAAAGCCTCGGATGGCGCTCCCGGTGGCTTCGTCGGTTTCATTGAGATGCTTGTGATGTATGTGGTGGATGAAATCATCAAGCCTGGCATTGGTAAAGGCTATGAGAAATACACCCCCTACCTGCTCACCTGCTTCTTCTTCATCTTCACATGTAATGTGATGGGACTCATCCCCTTCCCTCCAGGCTCTGGTAACGTGACGGGCAACATCGCCGTGACGTTCTTCCTGGCTCTCTGCACGTTCCTCATTGTGCAGTTCTCAGGCAACAAGCACTATTGGAAGGACATTTTCTGGCCCGATGTGCCTACATGGCTGAAGGCTCCCATACCTATTATCCCTGTGATAGAATTTGTGGGAATCTTCACTAAGCCCTTTGCCCTGATGATCCGACTTTTTGCCAACATGATGGCAGGTCATGCCATTGCCGTTGCCATTACCTGTATCATCTTCTTGGTGGCTTCGCAGGCTGTGGCAGTGCAGTTGTCCATGTCGGCTTTGAGTGTTATCATGAGTATCTTCATGATGTGCTTGGAGTGTCTGGTTTGTTTCATCCAGGCTATGGTCTTCACCATGCTTTCAGCCGTGTTCATCGGCTTGGCAAGAGTAGAACCAGAACATGAGTAAAAGAAAGAAAAGGAATATAACTAATAAATAACAACTTAAACATCAAACGATTATGATTACAGCATTATTGGCAGCAGAAGGTGTTGCAAAGTTAGGCGCCGCAGTAGGCGCAGGTCTCGCAGCTATTGGCGCAGGTATTGGTATTGGTAAGATTGGCGGTCAGGCCATGGACGCTATGGCACGCCAGCCGGAGGTGATGAACAAGCTGTTTACGAACATGATTGTGGCAGCCGCCCTGATTGAGGGTGTTGCCCTGTTCGCAGCCGTTATCGCATTCCTCTGCATCTAATCAAATAATCCGCAGCGTATGGATTTGTTGATTCCGAGTACTGGTTTGTTGTTCTGGATGTCCATCACGTTCCTCGTGGTGTTGTTCCTGCTATGGAAGTTTGGCTTCCCCGTCATTACAAGTATGGTGAAGGAGCGTCAGGCTTTCATTGATGACTCGTTGCGAAAGGCACATGAGGCAAACGAGCGACTGGCCAATATACAGAAAGAAGGTGAATCCATCCTCCAGGAGGCACGCGAAAAGCAGGCTCAGATCTTGAAAGAGGCTGCAGAGACTCGTGATGCCATCGTAGAGAAAGCACAGGACAAAGCACGTCAGGAAGGTGCCCGTCTGCTCGAAGATGCACGTGTTGCCATTGAGCAGGAGAAGAAGGCAGCCATTGCTGACATCCGTAAGCAAGTAGCTACCCTGAGCGTGGAAATCGCCGAGAAGGTTCTGCGTCAGAATCTGAAGGACGACAAAGCGCAGATGGATCTCATCGACCGTATGCTGGATGAAGTATCTTCTAAATAATTGATTTGGTAAACGACTATGGATATAGGAGTCATATCGGTTCGCTACGCCCGCGCTCTCTTGAAGAGTGCTGTAGAGCAGAAGCTGGACGATGCTGTGTATCAGGAGATGCAGCTCTTGGCCAAGAGCTACGTTGACGTGCCACAGCTGCGGCAGACGATAGACAACCCGATGCTCTCGAAGGAAAAGAAGGAAGCACTGCTGCTGACAGCCGTCGGTGGTGATCCTGTCCCCTTGACCCGTGCCTTCATCGGACTAGTACTGAAGGAGGATCGTGAGCCGGTAATGCAGTTTATTGCCAATTCTTATGTCACGCTTTACCGCCAGCAGAAGAACGTCATTCGTGGACGCCTCATCACCGCTGCACGCGTCTCGCCTGCTACTGAGCAGAAGATGCGACAGATGGTGGAGAGTAAGACTAATGGAACTGTGGAGTTCGAGACAGAGGTGAACCCCGACATCATTGGAGGCTTCATTCTCGAGTACGACACCTATCGCATGGATGCGAGTGTCAAGTCCAAACTCAACAACATTCTACAAGCACTCAAGTAATTAGCGTCATGACGTGATAGCGCTTTGACGCGACAACGAAAAAAGAAAAAGGTAAAAATGTCAGATAAGATTAAACCAAGCGAAGTCAGCCAGGTGTTGCTCGACCAGCTGAAAGGCATATCCAACGCAGAGAAGTTCGACGAAGTGGGTACCGTGCTTACCGTCAGCGATGGTGTAGCTCGTATCTATGGTCTGCGTAATGCCGAGGCCAACGAGCTCCTGGAGTTCGAGAACGGAACGATGGCTATCGTGATGAACCTGGAGGAAGACAATGTGGGTTGTGTGCTCTTAGGTCCTACGTCGGGCATTAAGGAAGGACAAGTGGTGAAGCGTACCAAGCGTATTGCCTCTATCCGTGTGAACGACAATATGCTGGGACGTGTCATCAACCCGTTAGGACAAGCCATCGACGGAAAGGGCGATATCGATCTCACAGGTGCGTTCGAAATGCCGCTCGACCGCAAGGCTCCGGGTGTGATTTACCGTCAGCCCGTGAAGGAACCCCTACAGACTGGCTTGAAGGCTATCGACTCGATGATTCCCATCGGTCGTGGACAGCGTGAGCTCATCATCGGCGACCGTCAGACGGGTAAGACCGCCATCGCCGTTGATACGATTATCAACCAGAAGAGTTTCTACGAGGCAGGCAAGCCTGTCTATTGTATCTATGTCGCCATCGGACAGAAGGCCAGTACCGTTGCTGCTCTCGTCAGCACTCTGCAGGAGCATGGTGCCATGCCTTACACTATTGTGGTGGCTGCCACTGCTGCCGATCCTGCTGCCATGCAGTACTATGCACCGTTTGCAGGTGCCGCCATCGGAGAGTATTTCCGTGACCGTGGACTTCCAGCACTTGTGGTCTATGACGACCTGTCGAAGCAGGCTGTGGCCTATCGTGAAGTGTCACTGATCCTCCGTCGTCCTTCTGGTCGTGAGGCTTATCCGGGTGATGTGTTCTACCTCCACTCACGTCTGTTGGAGCGTGCTGCCAAGATGAACGAGCAACAGGAGGTGGCTGAGCAGATGAACGATCTGCCAGAGTGCATGAAGGGACATGTGAAGGGTGGTGGCTCTCTCACCGCTCTGCCTATTATCGAAACCCAGGCAGGCGACGTTTCTGCTTACATCCCGACCAATGTGATTTCCATCACCGATGGACAGATCTTCCTTGAAAGCGACCTCTTCAACCAGGGCTTCCGTCCTGCTATTAACGTGGGTATCTCCGTGAGCCGTGTCGGTGGTTCCGCACAGATCAAGTCCATGAAGAAGGTGGCTGGTACGCTGAAGATCGACCAGGCACAGTATCGTGAGCTGGAGGCCTTCTCCAAGTTCTCCAGCGATATGGATGCCGTGACAGCTATGACACTCGACCGTGGACGTAAGAACAACCAGTTGCTTATCCAGCCTCAGTACAGCCCGATGCCTGTGGGCGAGCAGATTGCCATTCTCTATTGTGGCGTTCATGGACTGATGCGTGAAGTGCCTATCGCCAAGGTGCGCGAGTGTCAGACAGCCTTCCTTGACAAGCTGCGCTCAGCGTCACCGGAAGTCATTGAGACTCTGGCCAGTGGCAAGATCGATGATGACACCACGAAGAAGATTGAGGCCACGATGGCTGATATTGCCGGAACGTATAAAGCCTGATAGCCTATGCCGTCATTAAAGGAGATAAAAGGTCGCATTGCCTCGGTCAACAGCACACGGAAGATCACCTCGGCCATGAAGATGGTGGCTAGTTCCAAGCTCCATCATGCACAGGTGGCCATACAGAACATGCTGCCTTATGAGACCATGCTGGAACATATCCTGAAATCGTTCTTGGCGGCTGAGGCCGAGGCTCAGACCATTTATGATCAGGAACGTCCTGTTCATAGGGTGGCGTTGGTGGTCTATTCCAGTAATTCTTCGCTCTGCGGTGGCTTTAATGCCAATATCATCAAGATGATGACGCAGGCCGTCGACAGCTACTCAGCTCAGCTAGGCCTTGACAATGTGGAGATATATCCTATTGGACGTAAGGTTTATGAAAAGGCCCAGAAGTTGGGTTACCAGGTACAGGGCGAGTTCTCTTCCTTGGCCGACAAACCCAATGTACGTCAGTGCATTGACCTGGCTATGGAGCTAGGCGAGAAGTTCCGTACGGGAAAGATAGACAAGGTGGAACTGATCTATCACCACTTCAAGTCTGCTGGTTCACAGGTGCTTACCCGCAAGACATTCCTGCCTATCGACATTGAGGAGGAGTTGGAACGTGACCATGAGCGCGACCTCACTTCAATTGCCGCTACCAAAGAGAGCCAGGAATATCTGAAGAAGAAAAGCCCAAAGAAGGTCAAGTTGGACGCCGAAGGCAAAGAGGTACCACCGCTGAACGATAACTTCATCGTGGAGCCCGACATGGATACCGTCCTCTCTCAGCTCATTCCTAAGCTGGCTCACTTGATGCTCTACACGGCTCTGCTCGACAGCGTCGCCTCTGAGCATGCTGCCCGTATGGTGGCCATGCAGACCGCCACCGACAATGCCGATGAGTTGCTGCGCCAGCTGAACCTGCAATACAACAAGAGCCGTCAGCAGGCCATTACCTCGGAACTGCTTGACATTGTGGGCGGTACGGTTAATAACTAGGAAACAACGTTTCTATCATCAACATAAGCGGCGGGTATCAATACTCGCCGCTTATTCTTGGTGTATGCTCGGCACGAACATGTTGCCTATTGCTTGTCCGGAGAAGCGAGAATCAAGGGGACAGGTTTTTGGATGTTCATCCAAAAACCTGTCCCCTTGATTCCACTTTGGAGTGAGCCACATGGCCGCTATCCGGGCTATCGAAGCCGAGTGGCTTACCCCAAAATTGACCTTTGTGCGTGGATGAGGATGGTGAGGTTCAAGTGAGGTTCAAGTGAGGTTCAAGTGAGGTTAAAACAACCAACCTCACTCGCAGTATTCCCTTTATACAAAGGCTTTCCGAACCATCAAGTGAGGTTAAGCTCAAAATCCGTAAAATTCTCTCGGCACCTACCCATCTCCCCTAACTAAGGGGTGGGCTATAGGGTAGGGGACTTTACCGTAAGCAAATAGTTGTTTAACCGTAAGCAAACTGCTGCTTAACCGTAAGCATTTTTAAATTTTCTGAAATGAAATCTGCTCAAACTTTTGGCTAATTCATTTGTTTTATCTACCTTTGCCAACGAAATGAGTAAGGATTTGTATATCATATGTGGTTGTAATGGCCACAATATCCCTGAACCCATTATCCGAAGAAGATATGCTTCTGGTATCAAGAACCTATTCAACTTGTTCATGAGCGAAGTCGATTATTGGGACATTTATGATAATAGTAAATATCCGAGAAAACAAATTGCATGTGGAGGTAAAAATACTGAGACTAAAATAATAGAGGAAAAATCATTTAATCTAATAAAGAATTATGTCAAATAAAGAGATAAGAGAATTTTCGGAAAAGTTGAAGCATGGACTTGAGATAGCAGAAAAGAGAATGCTTCAGGATAAGGCGATGCGTGGAGAAAATCTTATTGTATCATCTGATGGTAAAACATTTCAACATATTCCAGCTAAAGAATTACTTGCGGCAGAGCAACCGGTAAAGCATTGATTCTTCTAGAGGTAAGTTGTTTATCCACTCAATGTCCAACTACCGTCTTCTTTCAATAATGCCATAATCTATTTCTTTATTGCATAGTGTTGATAACTTTCATATCTCCCCATGGGGAGGTGTCTCTATATTCCAACAGTTTTGTTAGTCTGCTTTTAATCTTTTCGGGGATATTCTCTTTTAAAGAAAGGTAAGGGTGGCGTTTTGACATCAAAAAGAGGTGAAATTCTTCTTCTTCACCTTATTTAATAATGGAATAGCCTGTTTTTCGGATTAAATTTTCTAACTTTGCGCCCATGCAATGTGCGCATGACAAACAATCGTGCTCGCATTTCGACAAATGACCCAGACAGCCAATAGGCAAACGATATATGGAATCCCCCTCGCAGTGTATGCAAAGGTTTGGTCGCCTGTCGAGACACTGCTTGGGGGTTCTGCTTTAGATAGATGGAGTTAATTAACAACATCAACAAAACACTACGGGATGACATCGTAGCGCAAATGAAATCAGGAAGCCGACTATCCATAGCGGCATCCTGTTTCTCCATCTATGCCTTTCAGGAGTTGAAGGAGGCATTGAAGGACATCAAGGAACTCCGTTTCATTTTCACCTCGCCGACGTTTACAACAGAGAAAACTCCAAAGCAGCAGCGTGAGTTTTACATTCCACGGTTAGACCGTGAGCGTACACTTTATGGTTCGGAGTTTGAAGTGAAGCTCCGCAACGAACTGACCCAAAGGGCTATTGCCCGTGAATGTGCTGACTGGATTCTGGAAAAGGCTTGTTTCAAGTCTAACAAGACCAATGAGCAGATGATGGGTTTCATCAACCTTGATGACATCAGCTATTCACCCATCAATGGTTTTACTACGGTTGACCTCGGATGTGAGAAAGGCAACGCTGCCTATACAATGATTCAGAAGGCCGAAGCTCCGTTCTCAAAGGCATACATAGACCTCTTCAATCAGATATGGAATGACAGCAGTCGCTTACAGGTGGTCACGGAAGAGGTTATTGACAGCATCAGCAACGCCTATAAAGAGAATGCCCCAGAGTTCCTTTACTTCGTGGCACTCTACAACATATTCAATGAGTTTTTGGAAGACATCAGCGAAGACGAGTTGCCCAAAGAGGCTACTGGCTTCAAAAACTCAGCCATCTGGGAAAAGCTCTATAATTTCCAGCGTGACGCAGCCCTGGCGGTCATCAACAAACTGGAGAAGTACAATGGCTGCATCCTTGCAGACAGTGTAGGTTTAGGAAAGACCTTCACTGCCCTGTCAGTCATCAAGTATTTTGAGAGCCGTAACCGAACTGTCTTAGTGCTCTGCCCCAAGAAGCTCTTTGAAAACTGGAACACCTATCGGCAGAACTATGTCAACAATCCATTGGCAAAAGACCGTTTGAATTACGATATACTCTACCATACAGACCTCTCACGCGACTACGGACGAAGCAACGACCTTGACTTGGAGCGCGTAAACTGGGGTAACTATGACCTTGTGGTTATCGATGAGAGTCACAACTTCCGTAATGGTGGTAAAATAAGTACCGACGAGAATGGCGAGAATCCCCGCGAGAATCGCTATTTGCGTTTGATGAACAAAGTCATCCGCTCTGGCGTAAAGACCAAGGTACTGATGCTCTCTGCCACGCCCGTCAACAATCGTTTCAACGACCTGAAGAATCAGTTGCAGTTGGCATACGAAGGCGAATCGGAAGCATTTGACAAGTTACTGCCTACCAATCGTGGCATTGATGACATTTTCCGTCAGGCACAAGGCTCTTATAACGTTTGGGCAGACCTGCCACCAGAAGAGCGTACCACGGAAAGACTTCTGCGGATGCTCGACTTTGACTTCTTCAGACTATTGGATGCTGTTACCATTGCTCGAAGCCGCAAACACATTCAGCAGTATTACGATACCGCCGATATTGGCACGTTCCCCGAACGTCTGAAACCTATCTCCCGTAGTCCGCATCTGACCGACCTTGATACAGCCATTAACTATAATGAGATATTTGAGCAATTGCAGATGCTCCATCTGGCTATCTATGCGCCCTCTGCCTTTATTCTTCCCAGCCAGCTCTGGAAGTATAAAGAAGAGGAAAGTACCACAGGACACCGCCTGAGTATAGAAGAGCGCGAACAAGGTATTCAGCGACTGATGAACATGCAGCTACTGAAACGTCTGGAGTCATCGGTCAACTCTTTCCGTCTGACCTTGACCCGCATTCGCGACTACATGCAGGAGACGCTTGATGCCATTGCCCGTTTCCAGAATGGAGAAAGACGTGTGTCGGTAGATGACTATGAAAGTGTGGATGGTGACGAGGACGAACAGGACTTCACCATAGGTAAGAAGAAAAACCGCATCCTCTTGGAGGATATGGACTATATATCTTGGCAAAAGGAAATCAAGGATGACCTTGAAATCATCCGCTTGCTACTTCTCATGCTCCAGAGCATCACACCTGAGCATGACAGCAAACTGCAACAGCTTATCACTGACCTGAAGGATAAGTTCGCCCATCCTATCAACGGCAACAACAAGAAGGTGCTTGTTTTTACAGCCTTCTCAGATACGGCACAGTACCTTTACGACTGCCTGGCAGAACCAATCCAAATAGAGTATGGCTTAAACGTGGCTTTGGTAACAGGCGACGTGGAAGCACGAAGCACTCTCAAATTGAAGGAAAAACTTGACTTCAATAAAGTGCTGACCCTCTTCTCGCCAATATCCAAGGAACGTGCTGCCGTCTATCCACATCTGAAAGAAGAAATAGATGTGCTGATAGCCACTGACTGTATCAGTGAAGGTCAAAACTTGCAGGATTGCGACTACTTGCTGAATTATGACATACACTGGAACCCTGTGCGTATTATTCAGCGTTTCGGACGTATAGACCGTATCGGATCGAAGAATGCACAGATTCAGTTGGTGAACTATTGGCCGGACATGACTCTCGACGAGTATATCAACTTGAAAGGACGTGTAGAGTCACGTATGAAAGTGACTGTGATGACCGCCACAGGCGATGACAACCTTCTTTCGCCAGAAGAGAAGGACGATTTGGAGTACCGCAAGCAACAGCTGGAGCGACTGAAAGAAGATGTAGTCGATTTGGAGGAAATGAATACGGGTGTCAGCATCATGGACTTGGGGCTGAATGAGTTCCGACTTGACTTGCTGGAATACATCAACAGCAACCATGACGTAGAGCATACTCCTTTCGGACTTCATGCTGTTGTATCAGCCACAGACCAAGCACCAGCCGGAACCGTATTTGTACTGAAGAACCGCACGGCAGGCGTGAACATCGACCACAAGAACCAGTTGCATCCGTTCTACATGGTCTATATCAAGGACGATGGCGAAGTACTTGTTGACCATCTGCACCCTAAAGACTTGCTCGACAAGATGCGCCTGCTTTGCAAGCCCATAACCAAGCCAGATGTCAAGTTATGCAGTGCCTTCAACAAAGAGACACGCGACGGTCTGCGCATGGGTAAATACTCCGAACTTCTGGGCAAGGCGATAGAGTCTATTGTCACCAAGAAGGAAGAGTCAGATATTGACAGTTTCCTCGATGGCTACGTGGGCGAACTTTTTGAAGAGCGAATCACTGGGCTTGACGACTTTGAACTAATTTGTTTCCTCGTAATAAAATAAACTCATTATGAAAGAATTAACATTAACTTCAGAAGACAAAAAGAACGTAAATTTACCAATTAATCCACGCGATAAGGTCAAGATAATCCGTGAAAGAGAGACTGACGGACTATTGGGTGCAATACTTCCTGTTCTTAGTGTTGAGCCAGGTTTTGTGCATGTAATAGCATTAGGACGTGAAGTTATTTTCCGTCGAGAAGATGTAATATTGTCTCGTTAAAATAGAAAAAAGTTATCATCTGCGATGTATAACCTTCCGCCACAATGTGCCATTAACAAGCCGCTTTTCAAGAAGGCTGTCTTTGAGAAGTTCAATCTCAAAGCGGCTGAGCGCGACCGTTTTGATGCTGACATCAGCCGCATGGCATTGGTGGCAAGGGTATCATCGGCAACTGTACCATCTCTAACAAAAGGGAAAGAAATAGAAGGATTTTATGTGCTGCAAGTGGCATTGAAGCGAATGGATTATGACACCAAGAATATCCTCATGCTACAAAAGTTGATACCACAAAAGCTCATCTTCGCCCTCCAATTTGAGGAGCAGACACAGTTCTGCATCTTCCATATTCGACTGCAACATTCAGCATGGATGCCGACTGATGAAGCCACCATCACTTTACAAGGATTGTCGCTTGATGATGTTTGGAATAATATCGTTGCAACCATCGGAGGCTTGGATGCTCAGGCAGAAGAAAGCATTGAGGAACAGATTATCCATCGTGAGCAACGAGAAAAATTGCTTCGACAGATAGAATCATTAGAAAAGCAGTGCCGCACAGAGAAGCAGACTCGTAAAAAATACGAGTTGCATCAAAAACTACAAGAATTAAAGTTAAAGATTAAGCATTTTTAAACATGCTTAATCTGCATTTTTCTACTAATCTGCTGAATATCAATTTGTTGCTATCAAATTTTAAAACCTATAACACATTTTCAGGTCTTTGTAAGCATTAAGTATTGGAGTATTTCGTAGTCTAATCAGAGGAAAAATAAATATTAAGCATATTCAAATCATTTTATTTTGATAAAAATTTGGAGATTAAAAGAAAAATGATTATTTTTGCAGTCTAAAATCTATAATATGCATTATAACGAACTGATAGAGAAACAAGTCATAGGCAGACTTCGTGTGGACAATCCTTGGTGGACAGAAAATGAGGTTGCTCCGTATTATGCCGAGATGCATCCACGTCTATATCTCGACATCTTCTATCCATTAGTTTATGGAATGGATATTAGGCGGGCAATCATATTGATGGGGCCTCGTCGTGTTGGTAAGACGGTGATGCTTTATCATACCATTCAGCGTCTTATTTCAGATGGCGTTTCTCCGCAAAACATTATATATATATCCGTAGAGACTCCTATTTATAATAAAATATTGCTGGAGCAACTGTTTAATCTGGCAAAGCAAGCATTAGGCAAGACAGATAGCAGGGAGTCTTTTTATGTCTTTTTTGACGAGATTCAGTATTTAAAGGACTGGGAGGTCAACTTGAAGTCTTTAGTTGATACATACCATAATGTAAAGTTTGTCGCGTCTGGATCAGCAGCGGCAGAATTGAAAAAGCGGAGCGATGAAAGTGGTGCAGGCAGGTTTACTGATTTCAATCTTCCCCCGTTGACTTTCTATGAATACGTTCATTTGAAAGATTATGCCCATATAATGGTCCCCATTGAAATGGAATGGTCAAATAGGCTTATTACAGGGAATACTACAATCGACATCGCAAAATTGAACAAACTGTTTGTTGACTACATCAATTATGGTGGTTATCCCGAAGTGGTATTCTCTCAGCGCATTCAGGAAAATCCCGGACAATTCATCAGGCACGATATCATTGATAAAGTGTTGTTGAGAGATTTGCCAAGTTTATATGGGATTACGGATGTTCAAGAATTGAATTCCCTTTTTACAATGATAGCCTACCATTCTGGTTCTCAGTTCTCATATGAAGGCCTTTCTAAAGATTCTGGAGTAAAAAAGGAAACGCTCAGAAAATATATACAGTATCTTGAGGCAGCATTCTTGGTTAAGAAAATACGGCGGGCTGATGATACAGCAAAAGAATATAGGAGAGAGATGCTCTTTAAACTATACTTAACAAATCCATCTTTACGTTGTGCTCTCTTTCAGCCGATTGACGAAAACGACGAAGTAATAGGCAATATGGTGGAAACTACCGTCTATGCCCAATGGATTCCAAGAAATGCCAACATCGCTTATGCAAACTGGAACGAAGGCAACAAAAAGAAGGGAGAAGTTGATATTGTTGGTATCAGTGAGGTCAGGCAGAAACCCGAATGGGCTGTTGAAGTGAAATGGTCAAATAAACCGTTTATGAATCCATCTTCAGAATTAAAGTCATTAGAAACCTTTATGAAGATAAACGGACTGACTCATGCAATTGTCACTTCTATCTCGGAAACAGGAAAGAAAGAGATGCCCTATGGCTGTCTTCAGTTTATGCCTGTCGCCTGCTATGCTTATACTGTTGGAGAGAACACGTTAAATAAGACAAAAGAATCATTTGGATTATAAAAGAAGATGAATAATTTAAACGAAATATATGTAGCCATAAAAGATCAAGATTATATTGAGGCAAAGATAGATGGTCTATGCCAGAAATACAATAATCGAAAAGGAACAGATTTTATACAACAAAGAGCGTTGTTCAGAAGTTATTGTCATAATACGATAGAAGTTTTTGACGACTGCTTTGAGACATCAATGTTGGGTATGATTCGTTGTGAAAAGCATGTGGAGACATATAGAACGAAGGACTACTTGGAAATTGACAAGGCGAAACTTGACATAGTAGATATGCTATGGAATTTGAAGGTGATTGTTAAATCTATGATACCGATTAAGGATTTACCTTCATGTAAGAAATTAACCGCTTTATCAGCAGAAGATATTGTTGCAAAAGCTAAAGATCTGGTAAAGAATGATATTGTGAAGGCTGGTGTAGGAATCATACTACTTGGCTCTAAAGCTCATGATGTTGTTAAGATAGAAGATGTCAAAACTTATTATAACGACCGCTTAAACCAATTAAATAGTGAAATACTAATAAAAGGCAAGCCAATTAGTCCAATGGAACAATTCTTGCTTGATAAGTTCAATGCAGAAATCGGTTATTGTAATCTTGCTTTGTTTAAAGCAGGATTAGGCATCGTGGATGAACTAAAGGGACTTGTAGAGGTTGGTAAAAAGCACATTGAGAAGTATGAGCAGAGTCGTTTTATTGGGAATGCTAGTCTTGTATGATCTCAAAGTAGCGATATATTAAGATTAAAGGAGGATTTGAAGTGAGTTACATGAAACTGGATAATACTTCTATTGAAGAAATAGGAATCAACACGTTAGAGCGTCCGCTATTGTATAGTGGAACATTATCCCCTGTCCTTACAAAAAGAGAGAAGCAACCTATTTGGGATGGAAATATTATGCTTTATAAAGAGGGCGGAAAGAACAACAATGAATTTTTAATTGACAAAATTCCTGTTCAAGTAAAAGCTAAAACAAACAAAAATGTTCCTTCAAAGACATATTCACATAGTGTGTCTGTTAATGAGTTGAATATTTTTTTAAGAGACGGTGGAATAGCATATTTTGTCGTGTATGTTCACCCAACGAAACCCGAAAAGTGTAAGGTGTTTTATTCCTTTTTAGCACCTGTGGATTTGGTACGTTTCATTAACTCTGCTGGTAGTCAAAAAACAATCACTGTTAAGATGGAAGAATTTCCAGAAATGAGTAAACAGGTAGAGAATAGTTTCTTAGATTTCTATAACGATTGCAAGAAACAAGCGTCTTTTTCAAAACCAATTTTTCTAAAAGACGTTGAAAATGACGTTGAATCATTTAAAATCTCATTTACAGTTGAGTCAAAGGACAGGAAAGAATGGTTTAAATATCTAACAACACATGAGACTTTTGTGTATGTTACATTTAAGGGAGACCCAACTAAAACACCACATCCATTAGGAGACAGACGCTATAAATTAAAAGCGTTCCAAGAGGTTGAGTTGGATATTTCCATTAAGGAGAAAACTTACTTTAATAAATGCATCGCAGAAATAGAGAATGGCAATCTTTTTATCGTTATTCCTGATGTTATGAGATTTGCATTCCCGATGGAATTGTCTGATGCTCCATTTGAAGGAAAGGTTCATATTAACACAGTTTTCCGAACTTTGTCACAACAGATTCATATTCTGAATTTTTTGATAGACGTTATCAATGAAGGAGGATTCTATGTTGGTGGCGTTAAAATGAGTGTGTCTGATATAGGCCAAGACGATTTAGATCACTTGCAAGGTGAACTAGAAGGAGCGAATAATCTGCAAAAAGTTTTGTCTGAGTTACATGTGGAAAAAGATTTAGATGTATCTGATTTATCTAAAGAAGACATAAAAAATATCAATACAATAATTAGCAAGTTCATCTATAATAAACCCATTGAGTTCACAGACCTCAAACCACCTCGTTTCGCAAAAATGGATATTGCGGATGTTTCTATTTTATTCTTTGTTGACAAAGACCAGAGTGATAAAATTAGACTAACATCTGCCTATGACCTTAGTATGTTTGTATTTACAACCGAGATTGAGAATGATGATAAAAAAATTGTCATTCCGCCTTATGTTGGGTATGATGCCGAGATATTCCGTGATGTGTGCAACATCAATTATTCTGATTTCTTGCCGTCCTTTAAAGAAAAGCGAACAGTCGAGAACAGATTTTACCAATCAATGAATTGGACTATTCTTAGAATGTTGATGGGGTATGATGCTCAAATAAAGAAAAACAGTATTTTACTGGAAACAGCTTTTGAAATGGCTAAATGGTTGGAGGATAATGATCCCGATAGAAACTCCCACTTCATTCATGTTATAAATTGCCTTCAAATAAAAAAACGTCTGAACATAATTAGTAAGGAAGACGAAGAGAGCCTTGTTAACATCTTGGAAATGAAAGAATGCAATGACGAACTGAAATTTGCAGCCTACCTTCTTCTTGATGATAAAAATATGGCAAAACGATATTTTCTAAAATTGGATAAGCCTACACGAGATATGTATCAGAGTAGTCTACCATTATATAATTTGATAAAAAATGAATTGTAATATGGATAAACTTAACATGCAAACCACGAACATCGTGGATGAAAATATAAAGCGAATTGGGGAATTGTTTCCCAACTGCCTCACGGAACGGCTGAATGACGAAGGGAAGCCTGAAGTGGCTATTGACTTTGACCAGCTGCGGCAGGAGTTGTCTAAGGATATTGTTGAAGGTTCGGAGGAACGCTATCAGTTCACCTGGCCTGATAAGCGCAATGCCATCCGACTGGCGAATGCACCAACGACAGATACATTACGTCCTTGTCGTGAAGAGAGCGTGGACTTCGACAATACGCAGAACCTCTATATCGAGGGCGACAACTTGCAAGTGTTGAAACTCCTCCGCGAGAACTATCTTGGCAAAGTAAAGATGATTTATATTGACCCGCCATATAACACCGGCAACGACTTCGTGTATAACGATGACTTCTCGCAATCGACAGGCGAGTATATGCACAATAGCGGACAAGAGGATGAAGAAGGCAATCGCCTTGTAGCCAACACTGAAAGCAATGGACGCTTCCATACAGACTGGCTCAACATGATTTATCCACGACTCAAAGTGGCAAAGGATTTGCTGAGTGAGGATGGATTACTGTTTATTAGTTTAAATGACATAGAGGTTGCTAATGCACGTAAAGTATGTGAGGAGGTTCTAGGTGCTAACAATTTTGTTGCTGATCTGATATGGGCAAACAAAGAAGGTGGAGGTAGTTCGGATAGCAGGCTATTCCGTATTAAAAATGAACATATTTTATGCTTTACTCGAAACATTGAGTCTGTTGAAATCAAAGGTGTTCCTATTTCCAATGCTGACAGATATAAAGGTAAGGATGATTTTTTTGAAGAACGTGGACCTTATTATTTACAAAAGCTTGGGATGGGGTCGATTCAATATTCTGCTTCTCTTGATTATCCAATAGAAGCTCCCGATGGGACAACGGTAATGCCTGCAGATAATAACAAGGGCGAAAAAGCATGTTGGCGATGGTCTAAAGATAAATTTCTCAACAATTTGTCTCGAGGATTCGTTGAAATGAAAAAGGATAGTTCTGGTATATGGACAATTTACACAAAGCAGTATATGATGTGTGATAATGATGGTAACATTATCAAGCGCACACAAAGACCTATGGGTATAATTGAAGAATATTCTAGTACGCAGGCAGCAAAATTGTTGAAAGCCATTAATATCCCTTTTGATTATTCGAAACCAGTTGAACTAATTAATTATCTTGTTAATAGAATAGATTGTAAGGATTCCATCATCCTTGACTTCTTCTCAGGCTCTGCCACAACAGCCCATGCTGTTATGCAACTCAATGCAGAAGATGGAGGAAAGAGAAAGTTTATCATGGTGCAACTGCCAGAAGCAACCGACGAGAAGAGTGAGGCATACAAAGCAGGCTATAAGAATATTTGTGAAATCGGCAAGGAGCGCATCCGTCGTGCTGGGAAAAAGATAAAGGAGGAAAGCCCGCTGACCACACAAGACCTTGATACAGGTTTCCGCGTATTGAAACTCGACTCGTCGAACATGCAGGATGTGTATTACACTCCAGCAGAGTTCAACGAACAAAAGCTCTTTGACGATAACATCAAGCCTGACCGTCTTGGAAACGATGGCGAAGACCTTCTTTTCCAGACAATGATAGAACTGGGCATTGAACTGTCTGCCAAGATAGAAAAGCGTAGCATTGCTGGAAAGGCAGTCTGGAGTGTCAGCGACGGTTATCTGATGGCTTGTTTCGATGAAGAAGTCAATGAGACTACCATCACCGAGATAGCCCGTCAGCACCCATACTATTTTGTGATGCGTGACAGCAGCCTCGCCAACGACCAAGTTGCCGACAACTTCGAGCAAATATGGGAAGAGTATAGCAAAGATACAGTGCGCAGGATTTTATAGACTTTAGAAGAATATGGAAGAAAATAATAGGATTCTCATATATACGGACGGCAGCGGACTCACGAAGATTGATGTGAGAATGACTGATGATACATTATGGCTCACGCAGGCTCAGATGTGCGAACTGTATCAGACGAGTAAATCAAATGTCAGTGAACACATCAAACATATCTTCGAAGAAGGCGAACTGCAGGAAAAAGCAGTTGTTCGGAAATTCCGAACTACTGCCGCAGACGGCAAGTCGTATTTGACAACTTTCTATAATCTGGACATGATTATTGCCCTCGGCTATCGTGTGCGCTCCATCATTGCGACACGCTTCAGACAGTGGGCAACGGAACGGCTTAAAGAGTATATCGTCAAAGGATTTACACTTGACGATGAACGACTGAAAAGGCTTGGCGGTGGTGGCTATTGGAAGGAACTTCTCGAACGCATCAGAGACATCCGCGCTACAGAAAAGGTACTCTATAGGCAAGTGCTGGAAATCTATGCTACAAGCATTGACTATGACCCACGAGCATCTATATCTCAAGAGTTCTTTAAGAAGGTGCAGAACAAGATTCATTATGCCATCCACGGGCGCACGGCGGCAGAACTGATAGTGGAGCGAGCAGATGCAGAGAAAGACTTCATGGGACTTCTCACTTTCAAAGGAAATCAGCCTACATTAGTTGAAGCCAAGACAGCGAAAAACTATCTTGACGCTAAGGAACTCCGAGCTATGGGACAACTGGTTTCGGGATATCTGGACTTTGCTGAACGGCAGGCAGAACGTGAACAACCAATGACGATGAATGACTGGGCCAACTATCTGGACCGCATTCTCACAATGTCAGGGGAGCAACTGTTGCAAGATGCTGGCAGCGTTTCTCATGCAGAAGCAATGGAACATGCCACAAACGAATATCGCAAATACAAACAGCGCACCATCAGTGACGTAGAACAGGACTATCTGGATTCTATCAAACGTTTGGGTAATATAGGAAAAGACGAAGAATCAAAGGTGGGTGGCAAATGAAGTTTAAGTTTAAGATACAACAATACCAGACGGATGCTGTAGAGCAGACTGTGAACGTATTTGCCGGACAACCCTCAAAGACGAATGCTCAGTACCGTCGTGACCTTGGCAAACGTAAAGGACAGATAACGTTTGAGGAAGAGTATGTTGGCTGGCGTAATAGCGATGTAGAAATACAAGGTCATCAGCTGCTAGCCAATATACAGCAACAACAAGTCATCGGCAATATCCCTAAATCAACGAAACTGAGTCTGCCTGACGGTCTGGGGGCATGTTCGCTCGATATAGAGATGGAGACGGGTACGGGTAAGACTTACGTCTATATCAAGACTATGTTTGAGTTGAACAAACGCTATGGGTGGAGCAAATTCATCGTCGTGGTGCCGAGTATCGCCATCCGTGAAGGCGTGTATAAGAGTTTCTCAATGCTGGAAGACCACTTCATGGAACAGTACGGCAAGAAAGCCCGTTACTTCATCTATAATAGCGGCAACCTAACACAGATAGACTCATTCAGCAGCGATGCCAGCATCAATGTGATGATTATCAATGTGCAGGCGTTCAATACCTCATTCAAGGAAGGTGCTGCCAATAAGGAGAGCCGTATTATATACTCTAAGCGTGACGATTTCCAGAGCCGCCGTCCTATTGATGTGATTGCCGCCAACCGTCCCATTATCATCATGGACGAGCCGCAGAAGATGGAGGGCGCAGCCACCCAACGTGCGCTGAAGAACTTCAAGCCGCTGTTTGTGCTGAACTACTCAGCCACGCACAAGACATCGCATAACTGCGTATATGCACTGGATGCCTTCGATGCTTACCGCCAGAGGTTGGTGAAGAAGATTCAAGTGAAGGGTATCACCCTACAAAACCTATTGGGCAACCAGAGCTATATCTATTTTGACAGTATTGTTCTATCAAAGAACAAAGCACCAGAGGTACGACTGGAGATAGAGGTGAAAGGTGCAAGCAGCACCCGTAGGCAGATATGCAAGTTCGGACAGAATGATTCACTATATGACACATCTGGGCTTCCAGCTTATAAGGATTTTGTTATTACCGACATCAATCCGCTGACGAACACTGTCTATTTCATGAATGGTGACGTGTTGCGCAAAGGTGAAGTGATGGGTGATGTATCGGAACAGCAGATACAGCGTATTCAGATTAGAGAAACCATCCGTTCACACTTCGAGAAAGAAGCTACTCTATTCAAGCAGGGTATCAAGACACTTTCGCTCTTCTTTATCGACGAAGTAGCCAATTATAAGGGCTATGATGAACAGGGCGAAGTCGTAAAGGGCTTCCTTTGGAAAGTGTTTGAAGAGGAATACACCCGTTTCCTGAATGAGAATCTTTCGCTTTTTGAGGATGATTATCAGCGTTATTTGAAACGCTTTACGGCAGACCAAGTACACAATGGCTATTTTTCCATCGACAAGAAGGGACATGCCATCGACAGTGTTGTAAAGCGAGGTGAAGACTTCTCTTCAGACATATCAGCTTACGATTTGATTCTTAAAAACAAGGAGCGTTTGTTGAGTTTCGATGAACCGACACGATTCATCTTCTCGCACTCTGCACTGCGTGAAGGATGGGACAACCCGAATGTATTCCAGATATGCACCCTGCGCCATGCCAGCAGTGCAACAGCCAAGCGTCAGGAGGTAGGTCGTGGACTGCGTATCTGCGTTGACCAGCAAGGCGTTCGCATGGATGCAGAGCGACTGGGTGAAGCCGTGCATGACATCAATGCTCTTACGGTCATTGCCAACGAAAGCTATAGCACGTTTGTAGATGCTCTCCAGAAAGAAACCCGTGAAGCCTTGCGTGAACGTCCGACACAGGCAACAGTCGCTTATTTCGAGGGACGCAAGTTCATGGTGGGAGAAGAAGTGCATACCATTTCCACGATGGAGGCAACAGCCATTGTCAACTATCTCTATGAGAATGACTATGTGGATGACAAGGGAAATATCCAGCAGTCATATCACGAAGACCTGCGCACAGACAGCCTTGCTCCGATGGGCAAGAAACTGGCTCCTATCAGTGAACAGGTACATAAATTGGTACAGGGAATCTTTGACCCGTCAGCCCTTGATGACATGATTGAGGATGCCAATGAATCGGCAGAAGCCGTCAATGATCATCTGAATGACAATGCCAGCAAGGAAGAGTTCAAACGGCTATGGGAGGAAATCAACCACCGCTATGTCTATACTGTTCACTATGATAGTGAGGAACTGATACAAAAAGCCGTAGCATCCATCAACAGGAACCTGCGTGTTACCGAACTGAAATATGTGGTGACGACAGGCGAACAGGGAATGGATGACCTTGATTTTACAGGCGACCAGCATACTCGCACACAAGCCATGAAGGAGGTATCGACAAGCGATGTGCCTTACGACCTCGTAGGCGAGATAGCTAAAGGGGCAACATTGACCAGAAGGACGGTGGTACGCATCCTGAAGGGTATCTCAACAGGGAAACTCTATCTGTTCAAGAATAACCCTGAAGAGTTTATCCGCAACGTGGTACGTCTGATTAAAGACCAGAAGGCGACGATGATTGTAGAGCATATTGCCTATAATCGCACGGAGCAGCAGTATGATGCAGACATCTTCACCAAGGAGAAGAACCGACAGCCACTTGAAAAGGCTTACGAGGCAAAGAAGCATATCCTAGACTATGTATTTACAGACAGCAAGGGTGAACGCAGGTTTGCCGAAGCACTCGACAAGG